>ENA-OQMZ01000027-OQMZ01000027.1-human-gut-metagenome-genome-assembly--contig:-NODE-27-length-51555-cov-4.680446_pt1 | contig 51555 bp, 68 predicted proteins | sample MGYA00242621_ERZ504862 | MGnify/ENA primary metagenome ERZ504862 (study PRJEB26092, sample SAMD00036393) | human gut metagenome | host: Homo sapiens | study: EMG produced TPA metagenomics assembly of...
ACAATCCCAAAACCAAGATCCCACTCAAAATCCTTGTAAATAAATTTATGATTTCTGCATATTCATTCAAGCGTGTTACGATAGTAATAATAAAAATCACTTCCAGAAGAATGCAGATTATGGAAAAACACAGCCGTTTTACCCCATTTTTTGTTTTTGCTTTGCCCTCTAAAGTATCTTGTTTCATATATATTCCACCTTCCTACTTGCTCAGTTTTCTCCCTAAATTTCGTGGAACATACCAATTTTGTCTTTTATTCTCTGCATTTCATTATCTGCTTCAATGATAGCTCTTGCAGAATGAAGTAATTCTTCACTTATCTCATCATAGCCAGGCATTTCTTCAATTCCTTTTTTATAGCGAAGTTGATGTTCCAATGTTGCCCAGAAATCCATACCATTGGTTCGAATCTGTAATTCTACACGCATAGGTGTTTTACCCTTAGCAAAAAATACTGGTATTTCAACAATCATATGATAGCTTCGATAACCATTCGATTTTGGATTTTTTATATAATCTTTTATTTCAATAACTTTAATATCATCCTGTTGGGTAATCAAATCTGATATCATATAAATATCGTCAATAAACGCACAAACTATTCGAACGCCTGCTACATCATTGAGATATGTCTGTATATTTTCTGTTGTAAATTCATATCCCATCTTCTGCAGTTTATTGTAAATACTATTGGGCTTCTTAATTCTTGTTTTTATAAAAGAAATAGGATTTCGATTGTTCTCAACTGAAAATTCATCATCCAAAACCTCAAGTTTAGTTTGTATCTCCCGAATAGCACAACGATACATCATCATTAAATTATAAAATTTTGTAGCATTATTTAAAAACTGTAGTGATTCCGGACTGTTCATCCTGAGTTTTTTTACTTCATCTTTTGTCATGGAACTTTCCTTTCTACCTCATCCCTGATTTCAAAACATTATTTATACACGGTGCCGCCATGAACTTCTTCGTTATGTAAGTTTATATCTGCCAGCACCTGCGACATAGAGGCTTTCTTTCGAGTATCAGTCATAACAATTCCTCCTTCCTACTAATTATTGTCATTATCCCTTGCTGTATTTAACCAGCAATATATCTAAGAACTTTACCCAGGCAATCTCTGCTGTTATCCGTAGACACCTGTTGATTGCTTCCTGGTGCACTAAGAGGCATCGCTCCCCACATAAAATGCTGATTATAATAATCTAAAAGAATCTTCTCGTATGTACCTGCTGCTGAAGTTGAACTTTCTCCAGAGGAAAGCCATCTCCAATTTCCTATTGCTTGATAAACGAAGCTGTCAATAACTATTCCTGACAAATGGTAGCTTCTAAAATAGTTATCTCGCACATATCGTAGATGCTTGCAAGTGTCAAAAAGCAGTCCATTACTGCTTATATTTTTGTTTTTCATGGCATCCTGTTCTGCTTTTGGATTAGTTGAACGCCAATTCCCACCCATATTTGTATCTGGATATCTGTATGAGCCATCCCAATTTTTGAATGCCGGCAGAATTTCAAAGAACATTCCATCTGAAAAATTGATCTTCACAACCTGTCCATCTGCTCTTACTTCACTTCTTGGATACCGAACAAGAATAGCCTGTCTAACTACTTGCAGAAGACGAGATTGACCATTCCCATAAACAGAGTTGAACTGGTTGTAATATGATTCCGGCAAGGACATCAAAATATCAATATCACTTGTATCTATCGCAGTTCCCCTTCCATAGGAGCCAACATATATACTATTTTGTCTATCGCTTGTTATATTCCAAAACTCACGGTTCATTGCTGATGTTACAGTGCAATATCTTTTTGAAATAAGAGAACGGCTGTCAGCTGATATTACTTCTTCATTTCTTTGAACATACAAACTCAATGTATTCATCCCCCATTTACTCATTTTTTTCTCAAATGCGCCGGAAGCATCTTGTTTAATTCCTCCTGCGTAAAGAATTGCTCTTCATTTGTTTTAAGCGCAGCTTGGGCGGCAGCATAACTTTTCCCATCAGTTAAAGGTGCAGCACAGTAAATTTCCGAACTTTCATCCAACAGTTCATCTCTTTTGCGCACTATTTCTTCAATACTAATTTCGTCAAAGTCTGTCAAAAGTGACAGATATTTTTCTCTTACCTTCACAGCTTATTTGCAGTCTTAATATGATCGGTTTTTTCAGTGGAAATGTCCTTATCCTTCAGATAGCTTGTTAGTGCAAGAAGTGCTGTTGAACATAGTCCACCAGCCCATAACAGTATCTGTTCATTTGAAATGAGCACTCCCAAAAAGCCGCCTGTTGATATTGCTGATAACCCAATCTGTCCCCATTTTATCCAAAAATTACGCTTACTCAACCGATCAGCCATCTTAAAATGACATGTATAGGTATATACAAGTTTTCCATATTCTTCTTGTATTTGAGAATATAATTTTTCACGGTAATCCAGCGAACTTTTCTCCATTGGCGCATTTCCTCCGTACCTTTAGTATTACTCTACCCCCAACGCCTTAAACACCGCATCTTCCGCGCTGCTGTAGAAAATCAGATTAAAACTGCCCACCAGCTCCGGCGGCACGGTGCCAAGGTCTGCTGCGCTGGTAATCGGAAGCAGCACTTTCTTTGCTCCGCTATCGAGACACACCTGCAAACTATTGGCAAGCTCGTCCACTTTCAGAATCGTGCCGCTGATGCTGATTTCTCCCAGCACGGCAAGTGTACTGACTGTAGGCCGTCCAAGAGCGATGCTGCATAGTGCAATCAATGTAGCAATGCCAGCTTTCCGGTCATGCCAATGCCCTGCAAATCCTGATAGTTGATGATGTAATCCCGCATCGTAGTACTGATGCTGCCACTGATGCGATTTCCGTTAGCTTTCAGGAAATTGAACGCCGTATTCGTGGATTCCTTGCAGTCACGGTCGCTGCCAAGGCCAGTACGTTCAAATTTTCCGTTGCCAGGCAGCATCTGGCTTTCGAGGCGGAATACACCGATCATACCGGACTTACCCTGACTTACGGTATATACCTGTCCAGGATTGCAGATACCATCAGGAATGAGTTTGCCGCCGCCCTGCTCTGGCACGGAAACAAATTTTTCTTCAAAGGTATCAAGATCAATATAGCTGAAGTTCACATCATAGAATTCCATTCCACCCAGTTTTTTCAGCTGCTCCTTGACGCGACGGCGCATTTCCAGCGCAAATACAAGAATTTCTTCAATCTGTTCCTTCGTGAACTCCCCATCCGGATATAGCAATTTCACATAGCCGCCTACGATCTTGCGGACAGCAATCGTATCGCGCTGGTTCAGGTTCTTTCCAAGGCGGAAATACTTATCCAACGCATCACCATACTGTTCTTTCCGCAGTTCTCGGATAAACTCTGCCAAGTAATCCGTGATAAAGCCGTAATCATTGGTAAAATGCTCCGGACGGAACTTCGGAATCTCCCAGCCTGGAATGTAGCAATGCAGACGGTCAAGAAAGGCGGTGTCCGTTCCCATCTCCGGCGGGAACGGGTCAAACAGAGAGGAAGTCTTAAGCAACACATCCACGCTCTGATTGATGTTTCCTACAAAGACCATAGAAGCCGATGCTGCCTTTTCCTCTTTGCCGCGGGCAAAGGAGCCGGAAGCCATATAGTCTTTCATAATTTGAATGCCGTCTTTGTCCTTAAACTTGATTCCGGCAACCTCATCAAAGGCAACGCAGTCCCATAAGCCTACCAAACCTACGGTTTTGCGCCCCATATTGTAAAACAAATTTGCAACGGTCGTCTGACCACCGGATACCAGGATACTGTTCGGGCTGATTTCTTTATAGATATGGGACTTGCCTGTGCTGCGCGGCCCCAATTCACAGAGATTGAAGTTGTTCTCCACCAACGGCAGCATACGCGCAAGCAGCAGCCACTTTTCCCGATTGTTCAACTGTTCCGGCTCATATCCGCAGGAACGCAGCATAACATCCATCCACTCTTTCTGTGTGAATGCCTTGCGTCCCTCTCGAACTTCTTCAATGTCGATATGGGGCATCTGAATCGGAGTCAGCTTATGGATGCTAATGGGAGAGATATCCTTCTGCTTTTTCTGTTTAGAGGAAATCGGCTGTCCATCTATATCCGTGATTCCAAAGCTACTGTCTCCCTCAGATTCATATTCCAGCTGCACGATGCACCAGATACCGCCACAAAGCAGCCGGTCATATTTTTCCGGATAATCATCCGTAATCGGCACATTGGTGAGACCAAGGTTAGAGAACTCTGCAAAAAAGCAATCCTTTTTGATGTCCAGATGCACGGTCACCATATCAATAATGGTATGGCTCCCGTTCTTGCGCAGTTGTGAGAGAATTTTCTGAGCCTCATCCGGGCGGACAAAATTATCTGCCAGAATTCGTTTTACATTCTGAATGCCCTGCTCAATGATTGTCTCATCGTCTGAACTACAATACTGACCCAGCAGGAACTCCAGCACATAGACCGGAACATTTGCTCCTTCTTTTATTTTCTTTGTCAGGTCTTTGCGGACGATCCGACCGTCAAAGTTGCTGCGCAGCTTCCGGCGCAGTTCTTCACGGGTATCATCTGCCGCCATATCCATCATTCCATACGGAATTCCTGCCTCCTCTATATCAGAATCCGAATCCAAAGTCATCTGCAAAGGCAATGTCCATGATGACAGGCTGCCTCCACTGCTCCAGACCGCTTTCTTCGTCGTAAACCACAAGGTAATACTGCTTGTCCTTGTCGTATTTCTTATTCTTGAATGTGAAACGCATCCGGAAGATACGCTTCTGTGCATTTTCCTCGCGACTGTCCGCCACATAGCTGTTTTCGTTCGAGATTTTCTCATTGTCTTCCGAGAGGAAGAAAATGCGGTATTTTGCAGCTTTTACAGTATCGCTGACTGCATCCGACTGGATAAAGTCCATGGAAGTGATCAGGTTCGTAATCTTATGGACAATGCTGACCAGAGCAATCTCTGCATTCTTTGTTTCCATGTGACCGCGCTCCATCTTAAACTCCAGCACCGGTACCAGCATTTCCTGCGGTGAGGAACCGCCATGCACATAGTTAGCACCGCCTCCGGCCACCTTAAAGACATTGCTGCTGACAGGATAAGACACCACCTTGCTGTCCTCATTCCCCAGAACGCGTCCCATGCTCATATGGTCGATGCCGTCATCTTCCAGTGCCGCCTTGGACACAATAAATCTGCGATTAACAAATGCTTTTTCCGCGCTTTTCCCAGAAATCTTGTCACTTTCTGTCAGCTTATCACGTTTGTAAATAAAGCCATGATCGGCAGTGACGATAAAATGATAGGTGTTGCCGCTGACGGAGATTCGATGAATCAAATCCACAATTTCCTGAACGGCTTCCTCACACGCATGAAACACCTCATCCTCGGTATTTGCCTTGTCTCCACGCGCGTCGATCTGATTATGGTATACATAGATGATCTGACGTTTTGTCAGCACATCTCGCAGCTCTGCCACTTTCAGATTTTTGATATCATCGAACTGTACACAGACACTATCCGGGTTATAGCTTTGCAGCACCTGCTGCCGACCTGCCAGATTATCGCAAAGGATACCATCTACCAGCACCTGGAAGTCATCCGTCATCTCCAGTGTTTTATGCGGTAAAAGTGCTGCCATACCGAGCCTTGTATAAGACGGCAGGACACTTAGTTGTACGGAAAGTTTTGCCGTGCATTTCGGGTCATCCTGCATTCGGGCAAACAATTCCTGTCCGACCTCGTAACGCATGGCATCCGAAATGATGACCACGGTGCGTTCCTTGGTATAGCGCAGGTTGACATTGTAAAACTCCCGCTGCAACGGAATTGCCGAAAATGCGGCATCCTGCTGGATTCCAGCATTCCATGCTGGGAGCAGACAAGCCAGATATTCGTTCGTGTAGATATTTTCCACCAGCTCCCGAAGCGACTCAAAGCTTTCCGTGCTCTCCAGCTGGTCGTAATAATAGTAGAATTTCCGATACTGCTGATCCATATTGTAATCCGCAGCAAGATATCGGTCGATGATTGGCTTTAAGCCATCTGCGGCATGGTAATCCGCTTCCTTCACCATGCTGTATGCACTGGAAAGCATCTGATAGGTTTTCCCGGTCTTTCTGCCAAAGTGCATTTTAGCCCGTTTTTCACAGAGTTCCGGAATGGTAAATCCGTTTACGATTGCACCGATATCTTCCGAAACAAGTCTGCCAATGAGCCACTTTCCCAGCACCTGATCCACGGCAAGGAAAGTGTCGCACTCCACCAAATCGTCCACTCGCATTCCTGCAAATGCCGAAAGAACATTCAGCCTTTGGCAACGTGCGCCGACAGAGCGTCGTATTTGTCCCGGTACAGGACGCTGTTCATCAGGCTATCGAGAAATGCGATGATATTGCCGGACTTGTAGGAGACAAAGCTCTTCCATGCTGCCGGAAGCTCTGCCTGCACATATCGCCCAGTATAAGTAACGAACAATGTTACCAGCAGCCGTTCCAAACTCGGTTTTGTATCGGTGTATCCGAAATGCTGCTCACAGAGCTGCCAGAATGCAGACAGCAGGTCGTATTTTTCAAACTCCTGCAAGAAAGCATTGTCCACCAGCTCGCCATCTGTCAACACGATGCGCACGACTTCCTCAAAAGAGCAGGTACGCGCTTGCAGACTGCACTTAGCAGACCGACAAGGATATTTTCTTCATTGAAGTTTTCGATTTCCAAATCATAGAACCGCTGAGTGCGCTCTTTGTTGGCGAAAAACTTGATGTGCTTCTCAATAACCGGCTTGTACTTTTCCTCAATACCCAGGTCAACCGACAGCAAGGAGGCTCGGTCAGCAAAGAACCGTCTGGAATACAGCATTGTGTCTTCCAGATGGTTGTCCCTTACATCCGGTTTAGGAAACGGTGCATAGATCAGATAATTCGTGGTCTTATCCACACGCTCCAGAAAATACTTTGTATAGAACTGGTTATCCGGCTGGAGATGGTAGATCTTCGCATTCTGAAGCTCCACCGTCTCCATATCCTCGGCAAATTCTGCCTTGTCATCGTACCAGAAAACCAGTTTCCGGGTCTCCCCAGTAAATTCCGCATTCAGGCGGTCTATAATTTGTTTCAGGTTCAATTCTGCCATATCAATTTCCTTTACTTGATAGATTCCGCTTTGGGGAATATCATACAGGCAGTTACGCCTTGATCCGTTTATTGCCTGTGATGCTGCTAATATAATCGTCAATATCCTGCACGATGCAATGGTCCCCCATTGTGTGCAGTGATTCAAAATACTTTGTGATATACCCATAGATGCCATACTCTTCAAAAGTCTTTGCTACATCTGCACCAGAAAGCCCTTTGAAATGACGGTACCGCTCCATGCAATAAATCAAAAAATTGGATTCTTTGCTCATCACTCACGCCTCCTCCGGGTAATCATAGGAGCCTGTCAGAAGTTCATCTTGATACATGGTATACAGCGTCATCGGGCTGTAGTGCCACAATTTCGATTTTTCATCCGAAAGCTCCTGATAGAGCTTGGACTGATAAAAGCGGGAAATCGCTTTTTCATCATCCACATTGCTGTTTTTTGTAATCTGTTCGATGATGGGCGGCACAATGATTGCAAGCATTGCGCTAAACTGATCTTCGTTCATACAAGCTCCCTCCCTTCAAAATGCAAGTATTGCAGAGACTTCTCAGTTGCAAACACCAGCTGGTTGAACAATTTCCGAATCTTGAGTGCCGCCAGTGTCTGTTCCTTATCCAACACTCCAGTCATATACAGGGTAATGGTGCGGTACACATCATCATTTGCCACAGCACCATAAATCAGGTCATGCTGCTTTCCCTGATAGGTTCCCTGACGGTTCTCGGCTACAAAATCCAACCATGCTTCATCTGGCTATCAAAGCGCAGCAAGCTGCACTCCTTGAAAGCCACAGCTTCCTCTACGGAATAAATATTGAGCGTAGCGGCTCCTGTTTTGCGGCGGTCAGTGACCTTTTGAGCGAAGTTCACTGCCTGATCGCGGTTAGTGGTGGTGTAAAATCCAAAACCGAAGTCCAGATAGCGATTTTGCCGGATAAGTTTCGGCTGTTCTACGATAACATTGCTTCCGTGGTACAAAATCATTGCAAACGCCTCCTGTTCCTCTTATTTCTTTTCTTTCACCATGATGTTCTTGCTGTCCGCCAGCACCTCATAGAACTTGCCGTCCTGCGCGGTCTGGAGCTTACGGTAGTTGACCTTTACGCCGTCATCGAGGTCAAGCTCGATACGGGAAAGTGCCAGATGGCTGATCTTCTCATCGTATTCCCGGCATTCCTTCAGCTGCTTGGCAAGTTTATCCTTACGCTTGGAGGCTGCTGCCACCTCGCGGGCATTCCCGCTGTGATCCATCATATCCTGCATCCGGTTGATCTCAGATTCGTACACGCGCTGCATCTTGTGCAGGTAGTCGATACGCAGGTTTCCGATGGTATCCGGCGTGTAGCGGTGCAGGTAAACCAGTGCCTTAAAGCCGTTCTGCTTGCCACTGTCAAACAGCCAGTAGATCGGACGCTTGCCGGAGCCAGTGACAGAATAGGTCTGGCAGTGATCCTTGAAGAAATCGTTCAGGAAGTAGTTACGGATAATCTCCCGGCTGGTGCTGCCCTTATTGCCAAGGCTTTTGCGATGTAATCGAGGTTTGCTTCCAGTGTATCGGCACCGTAAACTGCTTTCAGCCATGCACACAGGCGCGATACGATATCATCGTCCAGATATTCCTCATCGGTGATAGGGATAACATTGTCAGCATCCGGGAAGAACATTTCATCCACCACAATACCCTCATTGCGGTATGCGCGTTCCAACTCTTCAGCAGAAATCGTTCCAGGGCGTTCGTTCATCTTATCCACAAATGCCTGCAAGGAATACGGCTCTCCAGCAAAAAGCAAGCCATCCTTATAGGTAGAGTAACGGCCAAACATACAACCCACCGCATAGCTGAGCAGGCTCTTGATGTCCCGCTGCAAATCCGCCTTGCGCACGGTAACATCTTTATCTTCCACTTCCGGGGTCAGTTCATCCTGCAAACCGTAGATGTCAATGAAAATGCGGTTCAGCTCTTCTTCGTTGGTTTTCAGCTGGTTAAAGCGGTCATCACATTCCGCCTGCCACTGGTTAAAGGCTTCAGAAATCGTGGAAACATTCTGAAGTAACGGGTGTTTCTTAAAGTCCCATGAGGTTTCAAAAGAGTCCCAATCTTGTTCAGACAACTGTACATTTCCTTCTGCTATCTCAATAATTTTTCCTTTATTCTTTTCGTCTTTCTTAACAGGAACGCTTGACACCGCTCCGGGAACAAAATTTAGCGTCGGATTGATCAGTTTAATAATCTCATTTGCATACTTGGTATTTAACAATGCCAATAAATAATAAAGTGTTTCTCGATTTGCAAAGACACCCGGCGCAGCATCGCTAAAAAAGATTCCCTGTTTCTTCATGCGCAAGCTAATATTGGCACTTGAAATTTTAGTCCATACAAGGCATTCTCTCAAAGCGCAATCAATATTTACGAGTCTACCTCCAGTTGCCCCCTCTGCTGCAATACGGATTTCTTCGCCATTATTAAACCAGTTGACAACAAAACTTTCATTGCCTGCCCAACGTCTAAAATCTCCACCCTTACAAAATGGAAACCACTTGTATTTCATATCTTGAGTATCAGCAATATTGCCGTATCCAAAACCAATCTTCTGGCAATTAACTTCTTCCCACAGACGCAAGAAGCGCGTATTATCTGTTGTTGTCATGCCACTTTTAGCATCTGCAATACTTCCAACAGTTCTTTCATCAAAAAGTTTTAGCACCTCCGGACTAATCCAATATGCAACTGGCACACCCGGAATTTTTGAAAAGCTGATTTGTCCAACGCGGTATTGATTTTGACCAGAAATGAACATATCCGCTTTTCCCTGCTGAGAAGTAGGCTCAATCAGACGGCAGTAAGTACCTTATAACCCTCTACATGGTTTGCGCAGCGCACAAAGCGGTGGTCTGCACCACCTCGCCACCAATTTCCTCAAAGGCTCTTGCTCCAGATGCGCCATGTTGACGGTTTCTGTCAGCATCATCTTTTCACGCAGCTTTTCAAAGCTGGACAGGAACATCCAAGCGTGCTGTGTAATCATTGCCTGAAAACCGTTGTTTACAGTCATCTGACGGCAGCGTTCAATAAACACAGCAAACAGGTCAGCTTTGCTGTCCGGATAGTTCTTCTTGACAAAGTTGTTGACATTTGCACTCAGGTTGCTGGTTCCGGCATAGGGCGGATTCGTGCAGGTAACCCAATATTTCCGCGCCATGGTCTCGCCGATATCAATGAGCCGATTCAGCTGTTCAGCAGTGTCTTCCACGCCCACACTGTCCATGCTGATCTGCCCTGCAGTATCCTCCGCTGCCACAAACCGGCGCAGCAAATCCCAGTTATAGCTCTCAACATTGAGGATAGAGCCGTACTCCTTGGCATCGGTCAGGGTGTCCAGCAGACCTTCCAGCTGCATCTTAGCAGCATTCTTCTCAATATCGTCCATCCCTGCGCCGAAATACTTCAAGTGCGCACGGTTGACGCTATTGCTCTCCTGAATGGCATAGACATGGCAGCTGTTTTCACCGTTCAAGATACGGCGGTTGTACTGACGTGCTTTCATCATCACAGCAAAGTACGCCAGCTGATAGGCACGGTCATCAATGTCCAGACCATAGATGTTGTTCTCCAGAATGCTTTTTGCAGCATCGCGCTGGCTGTAACCAGCACTCTCGTAAATCTGCATCAGCACATCAAAAGCGTATACGAGGATATGGCCGGAACCCATGCAGGGTCGATGAGCTTGATGTCTTCCGGATTCAGGGCGGCATACTCTTTGCGAATTTCAGCCAGCTTTGCCTGCACCTCCGGCTCCTGTTGTGCTTCCTCCAGATAGTATTTCCAGTTTTCTTTCAGGCCACATTCCGGGTGTCCTTCCACCCACAGACGGCCAAGACTGTTCTCCACCATGTAACGGACGATCCAGTCCGGGGTAAAAAGCTGGGTCACGGCAGGGATTTCCTCTTTGGTGATCTTACCGTTCTTGGCAAATGCAGCGGCCTTCGGCTCGGTATTGTAATACTGGTACAGCCAGCCGATGATCTCCACCTGACCGCCGCGCTCGATATTGAAGTCATCCTCCGGGATGTCGTGGATCAGATGATAGACCACGCCATCCTGGTCAATGACGGACAGGCTGAGCAGCAGCTCGGTGTAGTTCTTTGTTTTTCAAACAGAGCAGGCAGAATCTCGTTCAGGGCATTGCACTGCTTCAGGAACAGGATGCGGAACACCTCGTCCAGCTTGTTGTCCTGCTTCAGCTGGAAAATCTGTGCCTCTTCCTCCGCAGTAAAGGGCAGCTCTGCGTCAAACGGTGTTGTAACCAGATCCGGCTCCAGCTTTCCGCTCTCGGAAGAGAGCACTCGGATATGGGAAGGCAGATAGTCATTGACCTCCATGAAACGGATGGCGATCAGGCGGTTAAACCATGTATAGGCAACCTCCTCAATCACATACTGATATGCGGTTTTGTAGTCGGTATCTTTTTCCTTCTGCTGGATGACCTCTATCAGCTTGTCACGCTGCCGCACGGCCTCGCCGGAAATCGAATACGGTTCTGCGGTGCCGATATCGAAGAACTGAGTGCCGCCGAAGCTCTGCGGCAACGGCTTGGCAATGCCGTCCTCCGTAATACCGATCAGGCGGGCATCATAGCTGACATCTGCAATCAGCTTATTCCGCGCCCAGATCGCAAAATTCTTTATGGCTGTCTTGTTCATGGAGCCAATCCTCCTGTCATTTATAGTTCAATGTTGACGATTGTATCTTCGTCCATCTCTTTCAGCAGGTTTTCACGCAATGCGGCAAGGTATTTATCAATGTCGTCCTTGCTCTCCAGCCGCCACGATGCAGTCTTGGCAACTGTCTTAATGGAGACATTCTTCGTGGTGCGCACCTTATATACCGGCTGCGGTTCTGCGACCTTTTCTTCCGGTTTCACGGCCTCGCCGCGCTTCTTCGCCTCTTCTTCCTGACGCTTGCGCTCTGCCTCGGCCTTTGCCGCTGCTTCCTTTGCAAGGCGAATGTCCTCTGCGTTCATCTCATTGAGCAGGCGCAGCTTCAGTGCCTCCGCCTTATCTGCATAACTGCGCAAAGTGGAAACATTGTTGCAGTGCTCTGCACCGTCCATGATCTCCTTAAACAATTCCAGATAACGATTAAACCTTGCATCCTTATAAGGCTTGGTGTTCAGCACTTCAAAGACGCGGTTCCGATCCTGATTGATGGAATCCTTGACCGGCTCTGCCTGCTCTTCCAGAATGCGCATATAGCAGTTCATAAACTTCTCGCGCAGCTCCGGCAGCTTCGGAATTTCCTTGTAGGGCTTCGCCATCCGGACGATGGTACGCATCTTAGCCACCACGTCTTCCAGTTCTGCATCCACGATGTAGGTCTTGCTGTCCTCGTAGATATTCAGCATATCCAGCGCACGGGTGAAGATAGTCAGCTGTTCACTGCCAAAGAAATCACGGATAGCTCATAGTCTTCGCCAAAATCCATCAGATCATCCTGCTCGTCAAATACGGTCTTAAAGAATTCCAGCGGTGCCTGAATCTGCACCAGTGCGGAAAGCCGCTTCTTACCCTTTTCCAGAAGTTCTTTTCCCGGATAGGCATAATTCTCATATTTCGGTTCCAGCCGCTCAATCTCGGTGATCCGATTCTCGCAGTAATGCTGAAAGTTCTTCATGATGGTATCTTCGTCATCGGCAGGCGGCGCCACCTTGAACAGCTCTTTCATCACGGTGCGGACGGCCTTTTTCTGGTTTTCCGGCACACGGACGCGCACTTCCGTCAGCAGCTTATCCACGAACTGCTTCTTCGTGATATAGCCGATGATTTCTTCTTCGGAACGGTTGTTCAGATTGACACTCTCACCGTTGACCGTAAAGGACAGGTCTCCACGCTTAAAGAGACGTGCCACCAGCCAATGGATGTCATCTTCCACAAAGCCATAGGGTGCTTTCATAAAGCGATCCTTGATGGTTTTCATAGAAGTTTTCATGTGCATCCGGGAGTTGCCCGCCACGAATTGCAGCACATCATCCAGTGCGTGAACATTGGATTCTCCGGTATCTCCCAGTGCCAGCGACAGCTGGTTGCTGGTCTTGAACATCTTCCGGATGTCTGCTTCGCCCATCGCTACGTCGATGTAGGACAGCTTGTGGTAAACCGTCTGCACCAATCTTCCGATTGCCTCGTTGATGCGGCTGGTCACTTCCTTGCCGGAGGTGTGTAGCACATCACCATTGACATAGATGGTAGCCTCTTTCAGAGCTTCCGTCAGGTAAAGCTTGGCGTTACCGTTGCGTTCCCGCATCTCTACGCGCTTTGCTTCCTTAATGGTCTCATACTTGGCAAGCTGCACAGAAGTGTTCTTGCGCAGGAACCGCTCAATTTTCAAGTATGCCCGCATTTCCGTCAGGAACGCATCATCATTCGGCAGAACCACAAGAACTTCCTTGCCCTGGCCAGAGAGCAGGCGCAGCGTACCATCATCGGTGCCGCCCTCATACCACGGGGTCAGCACACGGAGGCCGATATCGTAATTCTGGTTTGCCTTATAGGGGCGGTCATCCACTGTCTGATTGAAGGAGAACGCATACCGTCCACTGAAGCTTGGGTACTGATACTTCTTGCTGGAGAAAATGTCCTCATAGATCATCTCCGCAATCTTCGTGATGACCTCCGGCATCTCCACATTTTCTTTTTCGATTTCGTTGTTGATTTCCTGTTCCTCATCGGTCAGGAAAACATAGATGGAGCCATTCTTCTGGATCAGCATCTGGCGCATCAGCACTTTCAGTGCATCCTCCACCTGTGCTTTCAAAGAAATACGATCATCGTCAATGCTGGTAATCATCAGGCTGACGATGTTGTCCACGTTGGCTTCGATCTCCAAAACATATTTAATCAGGAAAAGGGTCTTCAGCACATTGATGGCAAAGACATCTTTTTCCTTCTTTTCCGGGTTGATATAACTGTTGTCATAAGCGCGGATGATCACGCTGCTGTGGCTGTGGTCAAGGAAGTTCTCCAATGCATCATAGAACCGATAGAACGGCACGATTGCCCCCATCTCATCGTCCATCAGCTGCATAGCAGACTCTTTGAACAGAGCCAGCATGGAACGTTCACCTTCGGACAGGTGCTTGCCGGATGCACCGTGGGTACGGATGCTGGTCAGCACGCTGGCAAGCAAATTAAACTGGTATGGAACAAAAGGATAAACCTCTGCAAAATCTTCTGCGTTAGCGTACAGTTTTTTCTCCACACCGTCGTTGAAGACAATCAGATTTTTGATGATGGTCGCTTTCTGGTCATAGAGCAGACGCAGGCTCTGTGCTGCGGTCTCTGTCTTATCCAGAATACGCTTTTTGATAACAGCGTCTACATTGGCAGAGGACAGAGAAAGGCGTGTATCGAAACGTCCCTGAATCTTGGAGAAGTCGTTCCCCTTCACCTTGGTAATGGAGTCGATATCCTGCTGGCTCGTTACGATTACCCAAGCCTTACCCATGCATTCCTTGCCCAGTTCTTCCGTCACTGTCTGAAGGTTCAGCATCAGCTTGGAATCATCACCAATGTACTGACCGATCTCATCCACAAGGAAAACAACATGGTGGTTATTGCCTTTTTTATCAATGTAGGACTTTACACGCTTAGCAAAATCCTCAATGCTGATCTGGTAGCCTCGGTTGCTTTCTCGCACCAGTTACGGGCAGCTGATTCGCTCATGAAATCCATGTCAGAAAGAACATCGACAACAGAATCTTGAATGAAATCGAAGTCCTGACGAGAGCTTTCCCACGGATCGCCATACTCTTCTTCAAACTTTTCCTTAAACTCTTCAAAACGACCTTCTTCGGAAAGCCTACGCTCCAGGTCAGCAAGGTGAGGCATGGAACCGCAGAAGCCCTGCATCTCATTGAAGACCTTCAGGAATACGTTCACAATGGCATCTTTGTTTTCCTTGCCATTAGAATCACTTTTGGAATCAATGTTGAAAAGAATTACGTCCGATGGAGTGTTTGCTGCCAGCTGCATATCTGCCAGCACCATCTGATTGGTAATCTTCTGATCTTCGATAAAGTAGTCGATGGCATGTTTGTCTCCGACCTGTTTATTCTGAAGCAGATAGGACAGGATTTTCAGGAAATGAGATTTACCACTTCCAAAGAAGCCGGAAATCCAGACACCCATTTTCGGTGTGGTTCCCTGAATACCTTTTTTATATGCTGCAAAGAAATCCGCAAAATGACGCTGAAGCTCACGGGTCACAACATACTCTTCCAGCTCCTGCGCTACATTTGTCTCTTCACCCTGACCGACAATGATAACACCCTGTATCTCACGGTCAATTTTCTTTCGGAACATGTCCTTGATCTGCATAACAGTTTCCTCCATCCATTACTTTACCAGTCGGAATGCCCGGTAATAGTTATCGTCTTTAATCTCATTGAACAGAATCAGCTCCTGCTCATTATAGGTTCCCGGAAAGAACATCACGACCGGGCAGCGCACAAATGCCTGATGCAAGTTGTTAAGCACCTTGTGGGAGCGCAAAATCGGATAGCACTTGCCGATACCGGTCAGGAACACGACTGCATTCTCCGGCGTATGTTCTTTGATATATTGCACGATCAGGCTGTCATCGTCATTTACCTTCATGGAGTTGGTCACTGCCTTGACGATACGCTCGATCCCTCGCTTTTTTTCAAAGTCATAGCACTTTTCCATGAAGTTTTTCTTTTCCAAAAAGTCAATGATGATATCATACAGGTCAAAGACCACAAGCTCAAAATCATCATCGCCCCGGTCGTTCTTATTTTTCAGATACTCTACACGCTCCCGAACTTCCAGTTCCTTTTCCGGTGGATAATCAAACACCCAATAGTTGACCTCATTTGCGCGGCCTGTTCCTTTTCGGAAAGACGGCTTATGGATTGCAAGCTCCATCTCATCCAGTCTTTGGCTTAAATCCATTTCATCTTACCCCCGTCAGTGTTTTTACCATGATGCCAAGGTCATGGTCATAAAGCCAATGCTCAAATGCAATATCAAGAATTGGCTTCAGTATTTTTCTTGTGCTGTTTGCCCGGTTGCTTTCTAAAAGCCCAGCTTCATAAAGCTGCGTTTATAGCAGGAGCCGAGGCGGTGCAGCGTATAGTCTTGAAGAGAAGCCACTTTCTCACTCTGTTCCTGCTTATTTTTGAAGAATATCCGGATATCTGCATCCGTCAGCTCGTCGGAACCAAGAATCATTTTTTCCCGCACTACTTCATACACAAAATCAAAGAACAGCGTGTCATGCAAAAGAGCCGCAGTCAGCACAAATAATTTTTGTGTAGCAAGATCACTGCTCAGAAAGATTGGGTAAAAGCTTTCATCTAATGTCTTGATACGGGCTGTTACGGTAGAATAAATCTGCTGCGCTCGTAGTTTTGTCGGTGCGCCATAGATGTTTGTCTCTTCATTCAACTTTTTAATGTCTGCAAAGCTCTTACCCTCGCTCAAAAGCTGCACGGTTTTCCGAAATTCCATGAACCAGAACGAAAATTTCACTGCTCCGGCACTATACGGTTTTCTTTCCATCTTCGTTCTCTCCATTTCCGGATTTTGTTTTAATGTATCTGCCGCTTTTGATTCTGGCATCCTTCGGCTTTTCGGCGTTAATAGGAATGACCACTGATGGCCTAAACGCTCGGCACCATCAATTCGCCCTTCCGTGCATAATGTCTGTACTCTCCTTGTGCAGATTCCCCATTTTTCAGAAGCCTGCTTAATCGTCATGAAATCCATACGGAACCTCTTTTTCGATGTCTAAAGTCACTCGCAGCAAGTTAAAATTTCTCATTTATATTCTACTCCAAGAAACGAACAAAATCAATCGAAAGTTCTTCCAAATTTTGAACGATTTTTTTAGAACCCACTCTTCTGCAAGCAGGGCTTTCGTGACACGAAAGCGATTTTCTGCTTGTTGGGGAAACTCCCCAATCCCCTTAGAACGCTGCCTGCGGCATCGGGCTGCGCATCCGTTCCGGATGCTTTAACGGCAGTTCCTGCCAAAGAAAAAAAGCCCGGTGCAGCATGAGCATTACACCCACACTGCACCGGACTTTCCATCATCGACTGCTTTGTCTATTTTCTTCTTCCTGCCGCACTTCTTGCTCATGCAGCTGCTCTTTCTTCTGTTCGTCCTCTTTCAGGATTTCCTGCACGATTTTCTGTGCCACAAGCCAATCCTGCATTTCTGATTTTGTTTTGCGGTACTCTGCATAGGAGCTTTTCTTTCGTTCCAGAAGCATCGCATACTCTGCGTTCAGCTCGCTGATGCGCGGGAGCTTTTTGTCAGAGCCGTTCTCTTTCTTATAAGCATCAAACGCCTTTTTGCTGCGCTGCGCAAGGCCAGCGTATCCCGGTGGGCTTCATAGAACTCTCGATTGTAGCCAGATACTTTATACGCAGCAAAAACATCTTTTGCCTTGGCATAATTGATTAGATGCTTCCGCAGCACCGACACTTCCGACATCCGTTCCTCATCTGCTTTTACAGATTCCAGCAGCGCATCACATTTTTCAGAAATTCCATCTGCCTTTTCTTTCAGCTCTGCATAGCTCTTGATTCCATGCTCTTCCATGAACATCATAGCTTTTGCCATCTGTTTCAGATTAAAGACTTTCGCCCAACGCGCATACCCCGCGCCTTTGCCTGCCTGCATTTTGGCACGGACATCAATAAGGAACGACAGCTCCGCCTTCTGATGCACCTGCGCAGACCGTGCGCTTGTGCGGGTTTTCTCTGCAAATTTGCTTTTATGAATCGCATTCCCGGCAAGCACCTCGCAAAGTTCTTCAACTGAATAGCCCTTGCCGAAAGAGCGGAAGCGGGCAAATCTGGCATGGCCTTTTCCCCGCAGCAGGCTGTTTTCCATCTTTATACTCGTACCCTGCTTCCTGCAAAATTCCAATCAGTTCTCGGAAGTCTTTTGGTTTTCTTGCCAATGCTGCATCAATGGACTCGCAGATTTCATCCCGCTGCGATTTTTTCTCCGGGTATTCCGTTCTCTTCTGCCGCTCCCCATAGGCTTCCGGATAATGACCGACAATCGGTGCTCCAGACAGATGATATCACTGAGCCTCGCCAGTGCAAGACCGGATAAGCGAAAATTCCGAAATTTTCTGGTGCAGTCTAATGTAGTCGAATTAAAAATAATGTGATTATGAATGTGCGCACGATCAACATGGGTAGCTACGATAAATGCGTGTTTTCCCTTGGTGAATCGCATGGCTGTCTCATACCCAACCTTGTTTGCTTCCTCCGGTGTGATTTCTCCGGGCTTAAAGGACTGCCGAATCTGATATGCAATCACATCATGTGCCTGGGTTCTTCCCGTGATATGCTCATACTGCCGTTTGGAAAGCAGAAATTCTTCATCACAGGTCTTTGCATCACAGGCATACGCACTAATGTATTTTCCATCTTCCGTCTTTGCTGCATTCTCAGAATAATCAGTACGGTCAGCCAGACACTGCGCTACCGTCTTTCCTTTATTGATATGCAGCGCAATTAGTCTTGTAGCCGCCATTTTCATATTCCTCCATCTAAAAAGAGCTACCCGAAGGCAGCTCTTACCAATCTACTATTCTCATTTTAACATCCGTTCCCGGTCATAAGCTCCCTGCAAATAAACGGCCTGCTTGATGATCTCTTCCATATCGAAATAGACACACATGATGCTTTCGTACAGCTTCCACACATTAGATTCGGTGCCGCCCACCATTTCCATCAGCTGGTCTTCCATCTTCGAATGCTCAGACTGTTTTTCCTGATAAGCTGTCTCTTCCACAAAATGATTCTCTCCATCTGTTTCCTCGTACCGCAAATCATAATAATCTTTCATAAACTGAATATCCATCTAATCCCTCCTGAACTCAAATTGTCAAAACATCCTCTACACACTCGCACAGCCGTTCCATCAGTTCCATGATGCCGCCCGCACCAACCGCAGCTGCGAACAGCCCCATCTCAATCAGGTCAGCAGGAACACATCCGTCCAGCTCGCCCGAACCACCGAATAGATACCGCAGCCAAGAACAAACAGCATAACCGGCGAAAGCACCCACAGGGATAGCTGCATCAGCAGATTCCAGATAAAGCATAGAAATCGCAGCAGAAACGCAACCGGCAGCAAGAGGATTTTCAGCACCAGCTTCAACAAAAAACATACGATCTTCATGGATTTCACCCCTTCGTTTTTCTTTTCATCTTAATTTTACTGTACCCGCTTGCCAAACACCACGATGTCAATAGGGAGACCCGCAAAAATATGTAACGGCACAGACAGTTTCATCTGTGCCATGTGCTGTAAAAATCCCGCACGTTTGCGCCGTCAGCGAATACCGGAAAGCCTCTTCAGGATCAGCTTCTGCATCTCCCAGAGTTCATCCAGCCGCTTCTGCAAATCCCGGATATCCTCCGCATAGATGCTTCCGGATTCATTGGCGCGTTTTGCGTACTGGTTCAGGTTGTTGCTGCATCGGCGAAGAAGAGTGGATACCTGCGCCACATCCGACAAATCAAGATTCACGCAGTACCCGTCCATCGCCATTTTTCTCATATAGCACCGGTGTTCCGAATACCCAATTCCTTCTGCTTTTCACGAATCCTTGCCAGCTCTTCCGGATTTACCCGGACGTTGATCCAGTGTTCCCGAACACTCATAGTGCCACCTCCTCATCATCTCGATGTGCCATCGGCGGAATGCGACCGGCACGGTCACGCAGCTCTGCCAGGACAGACGGTTTTTCCGTTGTTCTCTCACGGTCAGGATCATCATTTCCACGGTCATCCATATTCAGCAGTGCGTCCAGTTCTGCCAGTCTTGCACTCTTTTCTGCCAGTTCTGCCTCCTGGGGAAATGGCTTTCCAAGCTCGGCCTGCGCCGCTTCCTGCTGGCTCCTAAGATTGTCCAACTGCTGTTCCGCCTTTTCCAGCCTTGCTGGAATCCCGGCAAGAGCATTGTCCAGACGCTGGATATTGCCAGCAGCACTGGTGCCGATGGGCACTCGGTGGGTCATCTCGCCTTTCAGCAGCACCTGATACTCTTTCTGGAAGCTGTCAAATGACAACTCCATCTTGAAACCGCGATAGCTGCCAAGCGGCACTGGCTCCAAACTCTGATTGGTTTTACAGATTGCGAGGATTGCTTCACCGGCCTCTGCTTTTTCAGTAAAGCGTGTGTCATTTACTTCCATGCCGCAGAACCCTTCTTCCGGCAGCGGATGTGCCGCCACCGTCCGAATATCCGACTGAAAGCCCTTGATGAACCCCTGCGTTTTTTCAATCTCCGCAGGGAAATATTTCATCAGCTTATCCTCCAATCGGTACTGCTGGCTCTGATGGTCTGCCTTCAATACTTTCAGCCTTGCAACATCCACATCCAAATCCATTTTCTCCTTAATCTGCGGGTCTCCTGCACAAAGTGCTTTGATCTCCGCATAGGAAAGAGCCTGCTCATCTACATCATCACAGGAACGTACCGGAGATTTGCTGGTCATGATCTGGCTGATAAACTTCTGCTTATTCTCCAGTGTCTGATAGAGATAAGCGTCAAAGGTTCCTTCCGTCACATACTGATAAACCTGCACCTCTTTGTTTCGGTTTCCCTGACGATGATACGACCATTTCGCTGGGTCATGTCCGCAGGCCGCCAGCCACATCCAGATGATGCACGGCCACCAGCCTGTCCTGCACGTTCGTGCCTGCGCCCATCTTCTGTGTCGAACCTAACAACACCCGAACCTGTCCGGTACGGACTTTGGCAAACAAATCTTTCTTTTTTGCCTCAGTATCAGCATCATGGATAAATGCGATTTCTTCCTCCGGTACACCTGACTGGATGAGTTTAGCGCGGATATCCTCATAGACATTGAAGGTCCCATCGTTCTTCGGTGTGCTGAGGTCGCAGAACAGCAGCTGGGTCAGCTTGTCCGACTGCCCTTCTTCATAAATACGAAGCACATTCCGCACACAGGCATTGAGCTTGCTGTTGGGGTCATCCGGCAGGAGAGGATTCATCAGCCGCTGATCCAGCCCCAGCTTTCTGCCATCCGATGTGATTTTCAGCATGTTATCGACCGACGGGTCTACCACGCCGGAATGCACAGCCGCCGCCCGTTCCGAAAGTTCCGCCACCATCGCCTGCTGATGCTCCGAAGGCTGCACCACCACGGTTTCAAACTTTGCCTCCGGCACCGGCAGATGCAGCTGATCGGAAGTCTTGATATCCGCCACTTCCTTGAACATATTCATCAGCTCCGGAAGGTTGAAGAACTTTGCAAATCTTGTTCTTGCCCGGTATCCGGTTCCCTCCGGTGCCAGCTCAATGGCTGTGGTGGTCTCACCAAAGGTAGAAGCCCAGCTGTCGAAATGGGTCAGCCCTTTCTGCTGCAACGTGCCGTACTGGAGATACCGCATCATGGTGTAAAGCTCCGTCATGCTGTTGCTGACCGGGGTTCCGGTCGCAAAAATGATGCCGTGCCCGCCTGTCAACTCGTCCATATACTGGCACTTCATAAACATATCCGAAGATTTCTGCGCTTCCGAAGTGGACAAGCCTGCAACATTGCGCATTTTTGTGTAGAGAAACAGGTTCTTAAACGCGTGTGCCTCGTCTACAAACAGCCGGTCTACGCCCAGCTGCTCAAAGGTAATCACATCGTCTTTTCGGTCGGTTGCCCGGAGTTTCTCCAATCTCGCCTCCAATCCTTTCCGGGTCTTTTCCATCTGTTTAATAGAGAAACGTTCGCCATTCTGGGATTTCATCTCAGCAATGCGTTTTCGATTTCATCAATCTGGGCAGTCAAAATCCGCTCCTGCCGTTCTGCGGACACCGGGATTTTCTCAAACTGGGAATGCCAATGATGACTGCATCGTAATCGCCAGTGGCAATTCGTGCGCAGAACTTCTTTCTGCGGGCGGTTTCAAAGTCCTTTTTGCTTGCCACCAGCAGTTTTGCACTCGGATACAGGCGCAGGAACTCATTTGCCCACTGAAGGGTTAAGTGATTCGGAACGACAAACATGGATTTCTGGCACAGCCCCAGCCGTTTTGCCTCCATAGCAGAAGCGGCCATCTCGAAAGTCTTGCCGGCACCCACTTCGTGGGCCAGCAGCGTATTGCCGCCGTACAGCACATGAGCAATGGCATTCTGCTGATGTTCCCGCAGCCGGATTTCCGGATTCATGCCGCCAAAGCGGATATGAGAACCATCGTACTCACGGGGACGAGTGCTGTTGAACAGCTCGTTATACTTTTCCACAAGTTCCGCGCGGCGATAAGGGTCTTTCCACACCCAGTTTTGGAATGCATCCTTAATGGCCTGCTGTTTCTGCTGGGCGAGGGTGGTCTCCTTTTTATTCAGAACCCGCTTCTGCTTGCCGTCTGCATCCTCCACGGTATCGTAGATACGAATATCCCGCAGATTCAGCGTATCCTCCAGAATCCGGTAGACATTGGCACGGCTGGTGCCGTAGGTCATATAGGCATGGACATCATTCCGGCTCGGTGTACTCTTACCGGTGATCTGCCACTCTGCCGTCATGGGGGAGAATTTCACCTCGATGTTCCGGCGCAGATAGAACGGCGGTTCAAAGGTTTCTTCCATAAACTGCTGGATATAATCCCGATTGACCCATGTGGCACCAAGGCGCACATCAATCTCCGATGCATCCAGGTCTTTCGGCTGCGCCTTTCTCAGATACTCCATGTTCACCGCAAAAGCAGGGTCAGAAGCCGCAGCCAGTTCTGCCACGCGGAGCTTTTCCCGGACATTGCCGGACAGATATTCATCAGCCGTCACCCAGCCTGTTTCTTCACTGCCCTGCGTCATCGGGTCTTTGAAAATGACACCATGCAGTTCCTGCTGGATTTTTTCATATTCCCCCGGTGTACCTAAAAGCTCCGACATATAGGGCAAATCCACTCTGCCGCGCTCTCCGATGGAGATTGCCAGAGCCTCTGCCGGAGTATCTACGCTGGTAACAGCCCGTTCCGGTCGAATCGTCCGTTTGGTGAACATATCCGCCTTGGATTCCAGCCTGCCGTTTTCGTCTACGTTTTCCAGAGAGCAAAGCAGATAATAAGACGAATCTTCCGAAAAAGCCTGTGCATTTGCACGGGAATTGATAAGTCCATACTGATCGGCGAATCGGTCATAGGACACATTCAGTTCCCGCTGTTTCTGGGCAATCGCGTCCTCTGGGTAATCGTTCAGCTGGTAGTCGATCAGTTCCTGCACAATGGCACGAAGCTCCACCATGCCCTTGATTCTGCCGGTGGCTGTCGCAGAAAGGTCAGCTTTCCGCATGATGCTATTCTCACGGAAGTAGACATCCCCATCTACCACCGCATAGGAAAAGTTCTTTACATTGGGGTCTGCCGGAATGGTTTCGCCCTGCAAGGACAGTTCTTCCTCCGGTGCCAGCTCCTGCGCTTCATAGTGACCGCCGATATGCTGCACAGCCTCATGCAGCTGGTCTCCCAGATCCTCATCCGGAATCGGAATGACCGTACATTCTTCCTTGCCGTACTGGGTACTTTCTGTTGTAATCTCACCCAGCACCATTTCTGGGTGGTCAACAAAGTAGCTGTTGAGGGTTATTCCCTCCGATGTCAGCCCCAGATGCACCCAATCCGGTTCGATATCAATGGGATGGTCTCTCTTTTGCAGAAAAATGATATCCGACACTACATCTGTACCGGCATTGGCACGGAATGCGTTGTTAGGAAGTCGGATGGCTCCCAGTAGTTCTGCCCGCTGCGCCAGATACTTTCGTGCATCCGGATTCTTGGAATCCATCGTATAGCGGCTGGTAACAAAGGCCACGATGCCACCGGGACGAACCTGATCCAGTGCCTTGGCAAAGAAATAGTTGTGGATAGAAAATCCGAGTTTATCATAGGGCTTATCGCTGACACGATAGTTGCCAAAAGGCACATTGCCCACGGCCAGATCATAGAAGTCGCGGCGGTCGGTGGTTTCAAAGCCTGCCACCTTGATTTCTGCCTGCGGATACAGCTTCTGCGCAATACGCCCGGTGATAGAATCCAGTTCCACACCATACAACCTGCTTCCCAGCATGGAATCCGGCAGCATACCGAAGAAGTTGCCGACACCCATCGACGGTTCCAGAATATTGCCTTTCTCAAATCCCATACCGTCCAATGCTTCATAGATTGCACGGATCACGGTAGGGCTGGTGTAATGCGCATTCAGAGTCGAAGCCCTTGCTGCGGCATATTCTTCTTCCGTAAGAGCTGCTTTCAGCTCCTTATATTCGCCAGCCCAGGCAGTTTTCTCTGCATCAAAGGCATCTGCCAGTCCGCCCCAGCCGACATAATTGGCCAGCGTTTCCTGTTCCTCCGGTGTCGCATCCCTGTGCTGGTTTTCCAAGGTTTTCAGCGTATAGATGGCATCCATGTTGGCACGGAATTTCTGTTTAGGACTGCCTTCGCCGAGGTGAAAGCTGTTGATGCGGTAGTTCTCCGCATGTTTTGCTTCATGCCCTGCCCGGAACGCTTCTTCCTCAGCTGCATTAGAAAACGTTTGAACTCTCCCATCAATCACAGTTGTAATCGGGAGCTGATCCAACGCCTCATCCGACCATACAGTACCTGTATTCTCAATATCTTTTGACACTGCTTCTTTTTCCGGATTCAGATCAACCACCAGATTGTGCAGGTGAACATTTTCCTCATGTCCCAAAAGTCTTGCCAGATTTTCTTTGCTTTCCGAGCGGAAGATCGGATACACGGAATCCGGGTCCCGAAGCTCCACATCGAAAAGCCCGACTTTTTCAATCGTAAATGCTTTTCCGTCCAGATACAGCGTATCGCCAACACGATAATCCGGCTGCACCGGAGCTGCCGGTTCTGGCTGCACAGTTGCAGGCACTATTTCGGCCTCCATAGCTCTGCCGCGAATCTCCTGCAACGCCTCTGATGCACTCACATAATCAGCAAATGTCTGCACTTTTCCGTCCGAATATCCGTAATACTCTTCTTTGACATAATCCCAGATGGCAAACGCATCTTTAGAATCCGGGAAGTTCTCGCCGGTCATCGTAACTACAAATCGTTCATTCGGTACATAGCCTGACTCTCTGGCAAGTTCTCTGGCGTGTTCCTGCATTTCCAGCACCAGCGGATCTGTCTCTGCTTGAGCCGGTTCCTGTGCTTCTTCGGATTCCACTTCCGGGAATGGAATGTCCTGCTGCAAATCCTGTTTGCTCTGCTCAACGTAGAGCCAGTCTTTGGCTTCCCGTTCCTGGACTTTTTCAATCAGCTGCTGCCGGTAAGTCTCCGCCTCCCATTCGCTGGTAAATTCCTCGCTGACACCATCCGGCTCCACATGAATGCCGTCCTGAATATCATCCCAGACCGCATAGCCATCGTCTGCCTCCATCACGGTAAACCGCTGGGGTGCCGCCAGTTCACTCCGGGCATAGACATCCGCAGCCGTATTCAGCATATTGTCCACATGCTCATTTCCGGTATCGTAGCGTTCCGGTGGCGTTGGAGGAAATACATGGGCGGCAGTGGGCATAGGAAGCGGCGCGCCATATTCCTGCTCCAGCTTCCGATACTCTTCCAGTTCCAGCGCAGTCAGATACTGACCATTTTCCACAAGCCGGTCTAACCGCTTATCCACCGCCGACCATGTGAGGCGCACTTCCCGGTCATGGTCATAATTGCGAAGCAAAATGCCTTTTCCGTCATAATCCGCAAAACCGCGACTGCCATCCATAAAGGTATAGCTGTGACCGCCGAGACCGTATTCTGCTTTCAGGAATGCAGCTCGTTCTTTTGCGTCCCCTTGCTGCTGATACAGCGCATAAATACGGATTTTTCCGCCCTCAAAATTAGAACCTGTCCGCAGCATCCGGTCGATTTCATCCTCAGAAATAACAAAAGCGGAGGGCTTTTCGCTCTCCGCTTCTCTGGCTGCATTCTCTGCCGCCGCATCAATTTTCTGAATCTGCTCTGCTTCGGACTGAAACAGGCTCATAAAGTTCAACTGTTGATAAGTTCCGTCAGAATAACTTCCTCTGCCTGCGCTTTCAGCATGTTCATGTGCTGCACCCAGGCTATCTGGTTCGATTTCTTGTCCGGTGCCGGATTCGCTTTCAGAAGCTCCGCCATCATCTGCTCCATCCGTGCGGTCGCGGTCTCCTGAATCTCCCACAGGTGCGGGTACAGCTTCTCGGTCAGGATCAGGTGATTGTACAGCAGCGTGTTGTTCTCCTGCAGGAACGCTCTGCGCATCCTCCCGTACTTGCCCAAGGGCTTCTGTTCCTGCACCGACAGCTGGATGTCCGGAATCAGGTAATCGCCGTTCTTCGTGTAATTCAGCTCCATCATAGTTTTGGCTCCTTTCTGCCTGCTTATCTCTTTCATAGGTTCGGATCGTGCGTTCAATTTCCCGGAAGATCTGGCTGGACATTTCGCTGACCGCAGTTCCCAGCACATTGGCAGCAGCCTGCGTATTAAAATCAAAGATGTCCAGAAAATCCTCGTGTTCAAAATAGTCATCTGCATTGCCCACCGTCCGAGTAAAAACGGAATATGCGATGCTGACAGCAGCAGCTCTCTTAAAGGAAGCTCCGATGTTGAGTTCATCATACCCTTCCAGATAGGAATCTGCAACGATGTCACTAATCTGCCTGCGGTTTTCCTCCCAGTAATCCCTTGCAAGCGTTCCGCCGCTCCATGATATGATTTTCCAGAGACCCGGCACCGGCAGGAACATCGAATGCAGCATCCAGTGCCCGAATGATTGGCTGCTCATGCTCCGTATTCATTTTCCAGAGCTGTACCGGACGGGAATTCTTCCGTTCTCCGGTATCTGCCACATCAAATACATACCGCAGTTTCGGCTGCTCGCCGCGCATATCCAAAAGAGCTATGCCTTTGGAGCCGCGCTTCACATAGCGGTTCATCCTGTCATTCCAGAGATCGTACTCTGCACAGGCCGTCGCTTCTGGCCTCTGCTTATAGATCATCAGCTGCTCCGCAAAGGGATACTTATAAAGCCGCGCGGATGTGGTCAGAAATGCTGTCCACTGTTCTTTACTGCCAGTGATCTGTGCCGCAGCTTCCTGTGCCATCTGCATATAATAGGCCGTTTTCGTCATCATCTGTCTTTTTCCTCCTCTCCCTTATTCGTCCGGATACAAATCCAGTGCCTCATATTCTGCATCTGTCATCTCAGCCAGTTTCGCAAGCAGCGAGGCCGTCCACCTACGCAGGTTTCTATCTCTGCCCGTCAGACTTTTCTGCATCGTCTGAAGCTCTGCAATCAGCCCGTCCGTGTGCCAGGGCTGTAAAGCATCATGAGCATCCACTCGTCATCCGTAAAACGCATTTACAACTCCTTTTCTTCGCAGCACCTGCGAGGCGGTGCAGGCGGCACCGCCTCCTGCTTTTCCTTCAGCTGATCCAGAACCGATGCTTTCTCCGCCGGTTCTTCCTTCTTTCCGTTATTGATTACACCGTCAATCATGCCGTAATCGTCTTCCATTGCCATTTCTGCGGCTTTCAGGTAATTCTCCGGTTTCAAAAATCCGGGCAGTTCCTGGAAGCCGATGGAATCCACATAGTGACAGCTTACAACACCATTCTGCCGTAAAGCCACGATGTCAGACACAGAAAGACTATGCCCAGTAAAATCATCAGGGCGGGAAACATTGAATTTCGCATACAGTTCCTCCAACATCGTATTCTGATCCTTGTAGGGAAGAAGCGGAGCCGTATAAACCACTTCATAATGGTCAATATCCGGTTCCAGCCCCATCCGTTCCAGTTCGCGCATGGACGAAAAGCGTTCATATACCGTATCCTCGCTGCGGCGAAGCTGCAAAATCGCATACTGGTCGGTAGCACTGTCGAGAAATGCCATCATTCTTTCGTCCGGTGCCTGATTTCCATGCACTTCATCCCATTTTTCAATTCTTGCCATCGTTCTTTTCTCCCTTCTCCATAAACGGCAGGCCGTTTTCCTTTGCTTCCTGTCGCTGCCGTTCCCGACGCTTTTCACTGTAAGGCGGTCGGATACCGACACAGCGTTTCGGAATCGTATAAGTGACCGACCCATGCTCTCGGTGCTCCAAAATAAACTGCTCCGGATACTGTTTTCGCAGTTCCCGGAGCTTCCTAATCAGACGGCTGTCATGGGTGTAAATACTGGCAGTATCCAGTTCATTGTCAAAATTGATGACGGTTTCCTGCTCCGCCTTCGTAAGCTTGTATTTCATCGCTCCGCCTCCTTCGCCTTGGCAGCTTTCACCGGCGTATCCGTTCTGGAAGACAAATCCGAGAGTTTACCCAGCACAGATTCCCGTCTGCTGATTTCCGCTTTCTCTGCACGATCACAAAGTTCATCATAGTCAATCCGCGTCATGGTGCGGCCACCGAACCCATAATCCGAGAGAATCTGGTCTCTGGCTGCATTCATGCTGATTTCCGGGTCGTCGATCTGTCCGCCGTCAATTTCCGTGAAGTCCTTATGATATAAGGTATAGTCGTAACCGTCCTCACAGGTCTGAATGGCAAGAAAGCCCTTGCTTCCCAAATCCCATGCGCTGCGTTCTTCCGTAATCAGCGGCTCCGGACGGCATGTGCCACCGCCGCGTTCCAGCATTTCTGCCAGCTGACAGATGTGCAGAACATCATACCCCAGGCGCAAATGATATTCGTCCATATATTCGCAGCGGGCTGAAAATTTCCGATTCGGATACTCAATCTCCACCGCACTGCCATCCGGAATTTTGAACCGATCCTCGTAGCTGCTGGTGATAAACCGGATATTTTTTGCATTCTCCAGCTCAGGATCAGCCTTTTTCATCTGCCAGAGAACCTTTCTGCCGCCGCGTACCTGCTCAAGCATCTCCGGAGCTACCGGTGCAACGGCAAGACCGTCAAGCTGGGGAATCTTCTGGAGTGCCGCCATCCTCGCGCTTTCTTCCAGCGTAGAAAACGGCTGTTTATCCAACACATCCCAGCCAATGTGTCCCTCGGCAATCTGCACCTTGCTGTCCATATCAAAGCAATGGAACTCCACACCGTCCTGCTTTTCCTGCAAGGAAAACAGAGCAACATTATCCACCAGATAAGATGCATTCATCATTTTCATGCTCATTTTTTACCTCCAAACTCCAGCTTAAATGCTGCTGCACCGTCCTCGCCGGTCTCTACATGAACGGTTGTGTCATAGTAACGTCCAGATTTCTTGGAATAGCAATGAGTAAGCCGTGCTTTCCCCTGATTTACCAGTTGCTTTGCCAGTTCCTCCGTCATCTGCTTTCCCAGTGTCTGAAAGAACCTGTTTTCCTTCCAGAGCGCAAATTTACAGCCCCTATCCCTGCAAAACCATCCCTTTGCCGTTTCACAGACATCACTGCCGCAGGCCGGGCAGGAACCAATGACTTTCCGTTCCGGCTGCATCAGCACATCAGCACCTTTTACAGCCTCGTAGGTTTTTACAAGTCCGCTGACCATGCTGCTGATTTCTCCCATAAAGGCATCGCTGTCGTACTCGCCATGTTCTATTTTCAGCAGTTTTTCCTCCCAGTCTGCCGTCATGGATGGGGACTGAATCTGTTCCGGCACCACCGTCACCAGCGCATTTCCCTTGTCCGTAGAACAAAGATATTTCATTTTCTTATCGCCCCTGCGCTCGATAAAGCCTTTCTGTACCAGTTTTTCGATAATGGCAGCGCGTGTGGCCGGTGTACCGATGCCTTTACGCTCTACGCCAGCCGGGAACTCATCCGAGCTGGCACTTTCCATTGCTGAAAGCAGAAGATCTTCGGTAAACCTCTTGGGTGGGCTGGTCTTGCCTTCTTTCAGATCGACACCGGCAAGTTCCAATGTCATGCCTTCCGAAAGCTCCGGAAGATCACCTGCCTCCGCATTCTTCTCAGCATCTTCAACTGCCTTTCTTGCATATCGCCTCCAGCCCATATCCGTGACTGTTTTGCCTTTCGTGCGGAACTTCTGACCAGCGCACTCGGCTTCTACTATGGTCTCTGCATAGCGGCAGGGAGTTCCTACCGCGCAAATCAGCCGCACCGCCAGCAGAGTAAGAATCGCTTGTTCTCCACTGGGAAGCGAGGAAATGTCATAACCCGCCGCTGTTTTTGTAGGGATAATGGCATGGTGATCGGTGACTTTCTTAGAATTGATGACCTGCGCTGCATTCACCGGTGCCGGTACATCCGCCTGAATCTGAAAGCTCTGCTGGATCACAGAAACAAGTTCCGGCACCAGCGGTGCCATATCATCCGTCAGATACCGGCTGTCGGTACGGGGATATGTCACGAGTTTCTTCTCGTACAGAGCCTGTGTGTAATCCAGGGTCTGCTGGGCAGTGAATCCCAGCTGCCGATTTGCTTCTCTCTGAAGCGATGTCAGATCAAACAAGGCCGGGGGCTTCTCTGATTTTTCTTTCTGCTCTACCTTGGTAATGATGGCACTTCCTGCCTGGCAACACTCTGCCACCAGTTTTTCTGCTTCTGCTTTTTCTTTCATTCGCTCACCGCCCGCTTGAAAATCCCGAAATTTTAATTCTGCCGAGTAGAACGGCTCCGGCTTGAACGCCCGGATTGCTGCATCTCGCATAACCACCATGCAAGCGTTGGTGTCATCACGCGCCCCACATTCAGGGTCTGCCCATACAGACATGAAAAAAGCCGGGTGGCGTTGATTCCGACAATCCAGTCGGCTCGCTCCCGGCATAAAGCCGCCTCATATAAGGCATCATATTCTGTTCCCGGTCTGAGCTTCTGAAAGCCTTCCCGGATAGCACTGTCCTCCATTGATGAAATCCAAAGCCGTTCCACCGGCTTTTTGCAGCCGCACTGATGGTAAACCAGTCGGAAAATCAGTTCGCCCTCACGCCCTGCATCGGTTGCACAGATCAGACTCTCCACATCTTTCCGCTGCATGAGCTTTTTCAGGATTCCGAACTGCTTTTTCGTGCTGGCGGACACCTGATACTGCCAATGTTCCGGCAAAATCGGAAGATCATCATACTTCCACTTTGCATACTTTTCATCATAGGCTTCCGGCTGGGAAAGTTCCACCAGATGCCCCACACACCAACTGACAAGGTAGCCATTGCCCTCCATATAACCGTCCCCGCGCTGATCTGCCCCGATCACTTTCGAGAGACTCATGGCAACCGAGGGCTTTTCCGCTAATACAAGCTTCATTCGATACTGCTCCTTTCGCAAAAAAATTAGCAGCCAGGCACCGAAGCGCATGACTGCTATGTAAGGAACGGTATTCTGTTTTAGGTCTACAAACTGGGGCTTTTATGATCTTGCCACAGCTTATCAGTCTATGCACGTCAACTGTTGAAACCGCCGTGTACCGAACGGTACGCACGGTGGTGTGAGAGGACGGCGGCTAGTCACCGCCTCCTACTCGCTTGTGCCCATGTTTCGGCCCTCCACATCATCACTCCGCGCATGCGTTGTGCCTCGCCGCAACGCATTCTGCCCCTCGCTGACTCATCGCCAGGCATCGCTGATGGTGTTCGTCTGCCCATCCTCACTTCTGCAGTATCTGCTTTTCGTTCTCCTGCACACGCCGCTCGAGCGCTGTATACTGCCGGAGCTCGTCCTCGGTAAATCCCCGGAACTTCGCCTGCTCGTAGTCACGCTCCGCGGCCGCGATATCCTGCAGCACCGCATCCGACGCCGGCAGCAGCTCGAGACGAATCTTCCGCGGCTCGCGTTTTTTCTTCGTCATTCCGTTCGCGTCTGCATCCTGTGCCTCGCCACGCTTTCCGAAAAGACCGGTCGCCTCGGCTATTTCCGCCGCTTCACGTCGTTTCCTCGGCACGTCGACCACTTCGAGCATCCCGCGTGAGACCAGCTTCTGCAGCGCGGCGCGCAGATCCCCGCGGCTCATATGCATCAGCTCCGCGAGATCCTTCCGGCTCAGCGCCTTTCCGGCATCCTTTCGATCAGTCGCCTCCACGGCATCTTCCCGCGCAGGCATCTGCGCTTCAGCCCTCGAGTGAGCGCCTTTCCCGCGTCCTTCCGATACAGCAGCAGCGACAGCTCCGCCAGCGTCATATCATACTTCAGCGCCACCGACTCGAGATAGCGCTCGAGCAGCTTCCGGTCGCGGTACTTCTCCACGATGATCCCATCCTCCGAAATCACCTCCTGCAGCGCCTGGCTCCGCTCCTCACCGAGCTTCTGCGTCCCCGGAATCGTCGCCGGGAACACGAAACCATCCTTCGCCGCATCCACTAGAAAATGATAGACCTGCAGCCGCTTCCGCTCATACGCATCCTCATCCAGCACATGCTTGAAGAAGTCGTTGTAGCACTCGAACATCGCGAGTTTCATCTCCACCGTCCGCGCGAAGCTGATCTTCTGATTCACCAGCGAACCCTTCGTCTTCACATAATAGTAGACCGGCGTCCGCAGCGCATAGAACGTCGTCGCATAGCGCACATACTCGAGATTAAACAGAAAATCCTCGCACCAGCTGAGCTTCGCATCCATCCGGATCCCGTGCGCCTCCACAAGCGAGCGCCGGTACAGCTTATTCCACAGCACCCCATAGTAGTAGTCCGCCGGGTTCTCCATCATGAAGCCAACGAACGCTTCACGCCCGATCACCTGGTCCGCGTCGATATCCCCCTTCTGCGACACCATCTCTCCGACGACACGATAGAAATCCGCGATCACCATGTCGCAGCCCGTCTCCTCGGCCGCCCGCACCATCAGCTTCGTCGCATCCGCCGTCAGCCAGTCATCACTGTCCACGAACTGCAGAAACGTACCCCGCGCCCGCGCGATCGCCTGGTTTCGCGTATCCGACACCCCCGTATTCTCCTTATGCACGACCACCACGCGCGCATCCGCCCGCGCATATCCGTCGCAGATCTCCCCGGACCGATCCTTACTTCCATCATCCATGAGGATCAGCTCGAAATCCCGAAACTCCTGATTCAGAATACTGTCCACACAGCGCGCGAGACTCTTCTCCGCGTTATACACCGGCACGATGATACTGACCTTCGGCTCCATAGGCACCTCCATCAAAAAACTACTTCTAGTTGTACCATAAAACCCTCCCGTTGACACTCGTATATTTCTGCTCACTTTTCCCGGGCCAATGTCTCGGCCCTCCGCCTGCTCACTCCGCGCCCACGCGTCCGCACCCTCCACCTTCTCACGTCGCGTCCACCCATTCGCACTCGTTGCCTTTATCGCGCCCATGCCTCCGCCCACTACCTCCTCACGTCGCATCGAAGCACCAATCCCTCATGAAATGTCATATTACAGCATAAATTCGCTCATGAAAGTGTAATGAAGCACGGATTATTCCCTCATGAAAGTGGCAAAATACTGAAAAGAACGCTCATAAAAGTGGCAGAGCACGGAAATCTGAATGGTAAAATTCCGAGTTGTTGAGCTGTTCTTACTTTCTATTTTATCAGATATCGCCTACAGAGTCCATAGCTTCATAGCTCAAAACAGTTCACCCACCAACCATTTGGCTATGTAAAGGGGACGGCTTTTCAGCCGCCCCACCGGTCAACGCTGCGTTAATCAGACAGGTTCATCGTCCGATTCCGCTTCATAATCCTCGTTGACATCCACTTCTTCGTCCTCGTCACCATCATCCTCCGGCAGCTGGAGCGTATCTTCATCCTCATCGTGATAATCCGCATCCGGGTCCGGCTGATTTTTCTTGGACGCAGCTTTACGCCCTTCATCTTGATATAGAGATAACCGCCGACACCGGCTGCACCGATCACAAACAGAAGCAGCATAATCATCGGAAGCGGAGACGATTTCTTCTGCTCGCTCTCTGTTTTCTGCTCTTCCGGTGCCGGTTCCGTCTCCTGCGGCTTTTCGGTTTCCGCAGGTTCCGTGACTTCCGGCTCCTTCTCCCGATACTTGGCAGCTTCCTCTTCATCCATCAGCGCAAGCAGATCGGCCTCGTCCACCATGTTCAGGAAATGCACATTCTGGTTGCCGTCTTTATCGCGGTCGATGATCAGATAAAAGGTGTTGCCCGCCTTTGTCACCAGCGTAATGAACTGCTGGCTGGATTTATCTTCTTCCTCACCGATATCGTCCACCAGCGTCATATTTCCTTCCGGAGTCAAAGCTGCACTGGATTTCGTCTCATCCTCGTATGACATTCCACTCTGCATCAGATCCAGAAACAGCTTCAGCGCATCTTCACTGAACATGCTGCTGTCTTTTGCAGAATCCGTGACATTCAGGTACTTTCCATGTGCATACCCGGTTTTGCCGTTGAAGTTTACCTTATACCAGTCACCGCATTTTTCGACAATCTCCACCGTATCGCCGGAATGCAGATATCCGATAATCTCCTGATCCATGCCGGGACCGGAACGAAAATGCAGACTGGTGATCCCCGGCACCACCGTACCAGTCTGCTTTTGGGACTTTTCGCTGCCGATATTGTATTCTTTGCCGCCCACCGTAACGATCAGGTTCCCATCCGCATCCGTAGAGACCTCATAGCCATCCGGCAGAACCTGCATGTCCGGGTCGATTTCGATGCTGTCGGTATTGTCCGTTTTCCCCGCATTTGTGCTTTCTGCTGCATCCGTCTCCTGTGCAGCGGTACTGACAGGCGTGTTCTTCTGCACATCATCGCCCGTATAGGCAAATGCAGTGGTCGTAAAGGTTCCTGCCGCCATCACGCTGGCAAGCAGCATTGCCATCATCTTTTTCATTCCATATCCTCCGTTTCTTTCTCATCCAGTTTCAGGTTCTCCGGGTTGGGAACCGCAGCCTGCGCCAGCTGAATGATGACTGCCAGCTGTTCCGGGGTCAGGCTCTGGGCATGTACCATTTCACAGATTTCGCTGTTTTCCTGCTCGTGGTACTTTCTGTCCCATTCCTTTCTGCGCTCCTCCCATTCATCGCGTTTCCTGCGGGCTTTCTCGCGCTCCGCAGCAATCTTTTCCAGTTTCAAGCTCATATCGTATCCTTTCCGGGCGAATAAACGCCCTATTTTTATCGAATTCTTCCCATGCAGTAGTAGTGCTGCCGCCAGTAGCTCGTCTCAATGGAAGCATAGGAAATTGGTGAGCCACAGTGGATCATCATCCCGTTGCCGACATAAATGCCCACATGGGATGCGCCACTGGTGTTGTAGGTTTTCTGGAAGAAGATCAGGTCTCCGGGCTTTGCCTCACTCTTCGGGATAATGTCGCATTTTCCCATCAGACCGTTGGCCGTCTGCTGCCTACATTCCAGCCATTGCCGCAGTGTTGATGACCCAGCTTACAAAACCGGAGCAGTCAAAACTGGTACTCGGCGAGCTGCCGCCCCAAACATAGGGATAACCGAGATATTTCTCTGCTTCGGTAATCATCTTCCGGAATTTTTCATCCGTCAGAGCTTCGCCCGGAATGTCGTAATCCTGGTATTCTCCGCTGGAACCCGCGCCATCCGGCGTTGCAAAGGCTATGCCTGCAAACAGGTCATCTCGATTGCCCCGGCACTCCAGTGTGACTTCGTATCGTTGCAGCTGGTCATCTGTAAGGCCGGAATTTCTTGCAACATAGTCAACGCCCCGATTGAGCAGTGTTACATTGAGGATTTTATACTCATACTGTACCGTCACCTGATAGGTGTAGGTGTGTCCGGTTCCGGTGATTGGATTGTAGCGATAGCCCACACGGGTTTCCTTCCTTGTCCGGATTTCCACCTTTTCCTCCAACTTCAGCTCATACTGCGCTTCAAAAATACTCTGGAGCCGCGCCTGCACCTGGCTTCTCGTATAGTTTTCAAATTCTACGGTCAGCAGAGATGCAAGCTCATAGGGATTGTGACCAATCTCTGCCAGATTGTAGCGATACTCGTCATAGCCCGGATGGTCGGTTTCAATGCGGTCGATTTGTTTGCGAAGTTTATCTTCCAGCCTGGTATAATCCGTCTCCACGCCTTTCAAATCTTCATCTTCTGCCGTGTAGGAAGTCCCCAGCACCACATTGCCGCCGCCATTGATCAAGACGGAGCATGACGAAACCGACCCGGCAATCACCAAAACAAGCAGTCCCACGGCTGCGATACCGATGATGATATGCGAGTGGCTCTGCACAAACTGAAATGCCTTTTCCGTTATACTGACAGTACCCTGTGCAGCTTTGGCTGTGCCAGATGCTGTGTTCTCTGCAGCGGCCGCACCTGCCTTCGCAGCGGCATACTCTTTTTTGATGGCCTGCTTCTGCCGCCATCGGGAAAAGAGATTGGAACCAGCCTGCGGATCAGACTTCATGCGTTCCGCAAAGATGGAATCTACGGCATCTTTATTTCCCTTTTTCTCCAACCGCTCCAGCTTTTTGTACTGCTGCAGCTTTCGACCATATTGGAACCGGGAACCAGCACGGGCTGCACCTTCCGCTGAGCCTTCGGTAAAATGCGCTGCCTCCACACCAGAATTATTATCCTGGTCGGCATTGCGCACACTCTGATGTGCCTTGGCTGAAAGTGCATCTGCCGCAAGATTTCCCGGCTTCTTTGGCTTTCCGCCTTTTTTCCCGGAAGCTGCTGCATTCTTTTTCGCTTTTACTTCCTGATCTGATTTCAGCTTCTTACTGCGCATCTTAGCAAGATCGGCCTCGTGACGAATCTGCCTTCGGTGTTCCGCTTTTTTCTTGCCGCCGTCTCCCGTACTGCTATCTGCGGTTTTGCTTCTGGAATCGCGAAGGGTGTTCTCCGCACCCTCGCGCTCCTGCCGCAGCTTGTCTCCGAGATTCGGATTTTTCTTGCCAGCCATCGCTTACGCCTCCTTCGCTTCCTGCACTTCGGTTAATTTTGTCGTCATAATCCGGTACAGTTCCAGATCGGTCGGGAAACGATCAACGAACGGCAAAATCACATTTCCGTAGAACAGCAGTCCTTCGCCTTCACCGGAGTGGGTCACATAGGACAGCTGATGTGGGCTGATATTCAGCTGATCCGCCAGAATCTGACGATCACCGGCTGCTTGATTCAGCATATAAATGAAGTCGCTGTTTTCAAAAATGTTCGTCACTTCGCGGGAAGAAAGCAGGTCTTTCACATTCTGGGTGATGCCGGTGGGAATACCGCCCCATTTACGGAATCGCTTCCAGATTTCCACGCTGTAGGCCGCTGTCTGCTCTTCTTTCAAAAGCAGATGGAACTCGTCCATATAGTAGCGGGTGGCTTTACCGGCATTACGGTTGGCGGTCACACGCCCCCAGACCTGATCCTGCACCACCAGCATCCCGATCTTTTTCAGCTGCTTGCCCAGCTCCTTGATGTCATAGCAGACCAGCCGGTTATTGATATCTACGTTGGTGCGGTGGTTGAACAGGTTCAGAGAACCGGTTACATAGATTTCCAGTGCCGTTGCCACATGGTGTGCCTCCTTTTCATCCTGCCGGAGCAGAGCTTCGTACAAATCCTGCAAAACGGGCATGTTCTCCGGCACCGGGTGTTCAAAATAGGTCTGGTAAATCTGATGAACACAGCGGTCGATGACCGTCTTTTCTACCGGCTGCAAGCCTTCTTTTCCGCCCACGATCAGCTCACACAGGGACAGGATGAAATCTGCTTTCAGGGCAATCGGATTATCCTCTTCCGAATAGTTCGCATTGATGTCCATTGGGTTGATATACTGCGTGCTGGAAGGCTGATTTTAATGACCTGCCCCTCAAATTTCTGCACCAGTGCTGTGTACTCAGCTTCGGGATCGCACACGATTACATCGTCATCCGTCACCAGGAACGCATTGGCGATTTCTCTCTTGGCAGAGAAGGATTTACCGGAACCGGGGGTACCCAGAATCAGCCCGTTGGGGTTTTTGAGCTTTTTCCGGTCAACCATAATCAGGTTGTTGGACAAAGCATTCAGCCCATAGTACAGAGCCTCTTTCCCGGTCTGAAACAGTTCCTGGGTGGTAAACGGCACGAAAATTGCCGTGCTGCTGGTAGTCATGCTGCGCTGAATCTCAATCAGGTTCTGTGCCAGCGGCAGGCAGCTCATCAGCCCCTGCTCCTGCTGGAAGTCCAGACGGCGCAGGTTGCAGTTGTACTTTTGTGCAATGCTGGAAGCCTGAAACACATTGGTTTCCAGCTCCTGCTCCGTTTCGCCGGTGTTCATCACCAGAAAGGTCAGCAGGAACATACGCTCATTCTGGCTCTGCAATTCCTTCAGCAGTGCCTTTGCGTCCTTACCGTAAGTTGCCAAATCGGACGGAATGATGTCCATATCGTATCCGGAACGGACTGCTTTCTTCTGTTCCTCAATCTTGGAACGATCCAGCTCCGTAATGGTGTGCTTAATGGACTTGATTGCTTTATTCTGGTCTACTGACTGAATGTGCATGGTCACGATCTGGCTGGATTCCATATCCAGAAAGTCCTTCAGCAGCTGATCCGAAAGGTCGGAAGCTGTGATCTGGAGATAGGACATGGAACCATACATCCCGCCCATCTGAAAAATCCGGTTCTTCGGAAAGGCAAATCCGGTCGGAGCAATAAAGTCCTTTACCGACAGCCCACTCTCCGGCAGCCATTTCCAATCGAAATTGAATCGGTCATGGTCACCCATGTGGAACATATCGTGCATCAGATGAAGCCGTTCCTTGCCGTTCAGCAGTTTTGCCTGGACACCCAAACGTTTGAAGTTGTTCATCAGGTCGATCTCAATGTGAATGAGCCTCGGCTTTGCCTGTTTCATGGATTCCGCCTCAATGCCAAACGTCAGATACTTCGTCTTGGTCAGGCCGTTGTTGCCCTGGGCAAGCTGGCGGCGCAGCATGGTGCTGTACTCCGTGCGCACCGGATTGAAATGATCCTTCTGGTACGGAATACGCACCATCTTCTCAAAATTCGAGGCATCCGTAGCCATATTCATAAAAGAAAGCTCAAAGCGGATGCTGGAATCAAAGAAGTTTAGGAAGCTGCACCATTCCTCAAAGATAGCCGTCTGATCCTCCTGTTGTGCCAGCTGATAATTGATGTCCTGAAACTGAATGGTTTTGGTGTAGTAGTTGTCCGTCACACGGCAGATACCATCCGGGAACATCCGCTGAAAAGGAATGCTCTCCTGTGCCGAATGCGGAACCGTGCGGTCACCCCTTGCACGGTCGATCACCATCTGCACCTGTTTCTGCTCTGCGGCTGACAGATGGACGGCATTCGGATGTCCTCCTGCTTTTTATTCTTCGCTGTCAGCTTTTCGAGAATTTTGAACAATGCGATTTACCTCCATTTCCACGTCTGCCTGCTGAACCAGCAGTGCATAGTAATTTTTTGTTTTGTAAGGCCGCGTTTTCGGCCGCTTGAACTTTGCCTCATAGAAGTGCTTTGCCACCACTTCCAGCGGCTGACCATCTTTCTCATACATGGCAAGAAAGAAAAGCGGCAGCATCACTGCCATCATGCCAAGTGCAGCAAGACTAAGATTCCCGCTGGATTTAAGCAAAAAGAAAACCGGAACGCCAATCAGCGCACCGGCTCCGAAGCAGAGAATCTGCCGTTTGGTCAGGTTCATAAATACCTTGGTTTTGACCTTTGAAAGGTCTCGCGGCACAGAAATATAAGATGCCATGAATCATTCCTCCTCTCCTTAGTGCGCTGCAAACACGGATTTCGCGAGGCTTCCCGTCTTAAATAGGGTAAATGCCAGCAAAACCGTATAACCCATAACGCCCCCAAATGCTGCTGATAATGTTATCCGAAAAGGACAGGTTCTGAATCAGAACTGCATAGATGCCTACACAGATTATGATAAGAAATCCCTGGAATCCCAGTGCAAACAGGGAGCGCAGATAGTTTTGACCGGTATGGCTCTGCTCATGGTTGCCAAAGGTTGCGAACGGGATCGGTGCAAGGCTCACCATGAGATATATTTCCACCATTCGGCCATACACGATGACAAAGATGATAGCCGACAACGCCAGCATCGTGACCTGAACCACAAAGGTCTGCAAATACAGTCCCAGCAACGGTCCCAAGTCCATTCCTTCCAGTGTAGCCTGCATTGCTGTCAGGGTCGCATCACTGACGGACGTACTGCCGGAAATCAGACCGCCGCTCGAGAGATCACTTGCTGTGCCACATCAAAGACAGCATCGTGATATTGAATGTGTTCGAGATCAGAGTCACTGCCAGAAAGGTCTTAAAGACCCATTTGAAAAATGTCCAGGTCTCGAAATTTGCCAGATTGTTATGCTCGATAAGCATCTGGATCAGCTCATAACAGGCGATGAATGTCAGCACCATTCCGGCAATGGGCAGGATCACGGATTCCGAGATGTTGCGGATCATAGAAAAGACCGCAGGTGAAAAGTTCGCCGGTGTGGTTCCCACATCGCCTGCGATCTGTCCAACCTGCTGGTTGACCGAATCGAACATCCCTGAAAGATTTCCCATGATGCCGCTGATGATCATGCTCTTGAGCCAATCTGTGATCTGTTCAAGGATACTCTGCATGAGCCGCCTCCTTTCTTACGCAAACACGCCGAACAGCTTCGCCATCCGGGACAGAAGCATGAACAGCTGTGAGAAAAGAGACAGTGCCGATGCAGTTGTAGTAAGAAACGCCATAGATTTGTCCTCCTGTAACTTGTCCGGCCTATCAGCCGGTGCGATTCTAAACTGCGGTTCTGCGTCATACTTCCAACATGTGCACCTGCCGGAGAGCGCAGAAAATAGCCAGCTGCGGAGATTGCCTGCACCTGACTATGTAACAGGCAGCTTTCGCCGCCCGGTCGGAATCTTCGCTCCGACAGTTTTCGCTTAACCGAACAGACCAGAAAGCAGCGGCACCAGAGTCGTGCCGATCAGTGCCACGCCGCCGCCAGCCATCAGCTGTTTCATACCCTGAGACTTGGCACCAGGGTTGTCGTTGCCGTAGCCTTCCAGCAGGTTGATTGCTCCCCAGATGCCGAGACCGGCACCCAGTGCGATAACGAGGGTCTGAAGAACGGTTACTGCGCTGTTGAAAAATGCCATAAATGTGTACCTCCTTGTACAATGCGCTTACGGGCTGATGAATAGTGAATATCCCCCTGCATGTGCACCTGCAAATGGGCAAACATATAGCCAGATTTCCAATCCCAATCAGAAACCTGGCTATGTAAAGAGGCGGCAGCTCGCCGCCTCTTCTTATTCTGTTGCCAGCAGCGCACCCATGACATCTTCGCCGTCAGAGCAACCTTACTTGGCATGATCTGCGTCAACCACTTCGTACTTATCACCGGGCTTGAGCTTCAGCCGATGATCGAGAAACGCCTCGATGCTGAACGTGTTTTTCTTATCAGCACCGGCAGTGAGCTTGTAGTTCGGATGCTGGGTCAGATCGTATTTATCTGACTTGAACGGTCTGACACCGCGCAGCTGCAAAATGCACTTTCCGCCATCCAGCACAGCCAGTTCATCCACCGAAGCCAGGTCATGCCCAACCTTTTGGTAATTGGTGCCGTAAGATGGGCTATTGCCTCTGGTATCGGAAGTGTTGTACAGATCAATCGTTTCTTTTCCCAGTGCCTGATTCAGCTCTTTTAGCGTAGTCGGCTCCGAACCGCCAAGGAAAATACGAGAATCCATATTGCCGATGATGGTATCGGCATTGTCCTTGTAGATTGCCTTCAACTGGCTCTGTGCCTGAAGCACCAGACACGCGAGATTTCTCTTGATCGGATGGTGGCTACCAGCTTTTCCAGATTCGGAATCTGACCAATGTTCGCACACTCATCAATCAGGCAGCGCACATGCACCGGCAGTCTGCCGCCGTAAACATCATCCGCTTTTTCGCACAGCAGGTTAAACAGCTGTGTGTAAATCATGGAAATCAGGAAATTAAAAGTCGGGTCTGTATCGCTCATAATGAGGAACAGAGCCGTTTTCTTATCTCCCACCGTATCCAGCGACAGCTCATCGTACATAGTGATATCACGGACTTCCTCAATATCGAAGGGAGCAAGACGTGCGCCGCAGCTCACCAGAATCGACTTTAAGGTCTTGCCCGCCGCCAGCTTGAACTTGGCATATTGGCGGACAGCAAAGTGGTTCGGTTTTTTCTTTTTCAGAGCTTCAAACATCTGATCCACTGGATTCTGAAAGGTTTCATCATCCTCGCGTACTTCCATCGCATTCAGGAATTCAATCAGCGTTGCAAAGTTCTGCTCTTCCAGCGGTGCCTCATAGTGGATATAACCAATCAAAGCACAATACAGCAAGGTCTCTGCCTTCGTCCAGAATTCGTCACCGGCCTTGCCGTCCCCTTTGGTGTTGGCAATGAGGGTTGTGGTCAGCTTCAAAATATCCTTTTCGCTGTGAATATACGCGAAGGGATTATAATGCATCGACTTTCTGAAATTGATAGTATTGAAAATCCGGATACTGTATCCGTTCTTCAAAAGGGCTTGGCCGCAGTCGATTACGATATCGCCTTTCGGGTCAGTGACCACATAGGAACTGTGGCATTGTAAAAGATTGGGTTTAAGCCAAAACCGGGTCTTGCCGCTGCCGGAGCCGCCCACCACCAGCACGTTTTTGTTTCGGGCATTTGCCGGATTCTTCGGGCGGTTGCCCATCATCAGCCGCTCCGTCCGGGTCAGAATCACATTGTTTGCAAACACTGGATCTTCAAACGGTTCGATGTCTTTCTGCGTACCCCAACGAGCAGAGCCATACTCCATGCCATGGCGATATTTCTTGGCATTTTTGCCTTTCAGGTACACAGCAAGCCGCAAACCCGCTCCGCAGCACACACCAATCAGCAAATCCATCGGATGCAGACTTGGCATCGGGTTGGAAAATGCTGCACCCAGGCAGAAAGAAAGCCGAGGAGCTTTTCAGACATGTCTGCGCCCTCGGCAATTCTCCACGCTTCTCCCAGATTGGTACATACAAGACCGGCAATGAAGTACGGTAGGTTCAGGAGCAGCTGCTTCTTTGTCTTATTACTCATAGATCACGCTCCTGACTTTTGTGGCGAACCTTATCCGGAAGAATTGCAGCAACCAGCTCTTTGAGCTTGTTAAGCTGCTCCAGAACACTCGGTTTTTCCTTTGTTTTCAGCTTTCGGTTGGTGAATTCCTCAAAAGCGGAAGTCAGTGCATCCGCATCCTTCGCCTTAAAGAACACCGTGTACTTGGGTGGCATTACATTTTGGTCTTTCGTAATGGCATAATCCACACCATATTTCCGTGCCACCTGTTCAAAGCCTTTCAAATCCGTTTTCTCAATGGGGATACTGCTGACTCCCTGATTCTGACCGATCAGTTCTTTGATGCTCTGCTTTCCAACCGGCAGCTGCGCTGTTTTCTGAGCCACCTTTGCCTGATGGTGCCGTTTCCACGCATTATAGCCATTCACGATGGTGCGAAAGGTCAATTTCGTGGTGCTGATTGCCAGATTGACGGTACGATTTTCAACTTCTTCCTGCATGAATCTCCGCCTCCTTCCTTACAAACTGTCCCGGTCCGGTGCAGGTTTGCTCTTTTCTTGGGGCTTTGCAGCCTTTTCCTCCATCTTCTTCACCATGTCATCCGGAACCGGAATCGCCATGATGCTGCGACCCATACGAACGAACATCTGGCTGATGGAACTTTTCCTCAAATTTCTGCATCTGCTCCGAAGTCAGAGAACCAAAGTCATCCTCTGTCAGCCCTAGCACCAGAAAATCACCGGCATAAATGTCCTGCATATCCCCGTCTTCGGTGTAAATCGCACGGTTCAGCGGCAGACCATTGATTTTGCCGGATTCATTCAGAATAATGGCCACTTCATCCTCAAATGGATAGGTGACTTCAATATCGCCGCCGACCATGGCCTGCAAATCTTCCAGCTCCGTGCCAACACTGATTTTCTTCGGATAGGCATTGGGCTGTACCAGCAGCACATCCATTGTCCTGGTCTCTGCCAATTCATGTTCTCCCACGGTCTTGAAATCCACACCGGTGAAATCGCCGGAATCCAGAACATAGTCCTGATTGTTCCACGCCTGCGTCACCATGCGTTCCGCATCTTCCTGTGAGGCAGCTTCCACGGAAACCTTTCTCTGGAGAGTCTCTGTAATCTCCACATCAAATTTCTTCATAGGCGCTCCTTAGATCAGGCGCAGTGCCGGAACCAACTCGCCGCCAATGGAAACCACCGTCAGGTTCTCGTTCACATAGTCGATGGTACGTTCCAGCGTAAACAGATTGATGCTGCATTCGTTGCCGTTCTGGTCGATTTCCGAAACCTCCGCAGCTCCCAACAGATAGCGGGTTCTGTCAGTCTCGATCACATCGCTCTTATCATAATGGAGAAGCAGTTCCCCATCTGCACCAGATCAGCCTCCATCTCATCGTAAACATCCTCAAAGATGTCTCGACTGCCAGCCTCGGTCAGAAGTTCGCCGCCAGTCCCCGGCAGGATCACCATCACAATACGCTCCTTCGGGTGATCTTCACGGATTGCCTCCAGCATCACCCAGTTATGAACATCGCAATGGACTTCTCAAACTTGGGATCATCCATCGGATTCGGCTGCGATGCACCGTTCGGGCAGTCCTTACAGTCCATGCTGCACACTGCGTTGTTCTGATTCTTCTTAAAGTTCATCATCATAAAAATCTCCTTCTCATCGTTCCATATCTCGTTGTTTACTTCGCTGCCACTTTTCCAGCAGCCGGATAATCGTGTCCTGCATCTGCTTCGGCGTATAGGATTTCGGGAAATACTTCCGAAGAACCTCATTTTTAATCGTCACATGGTCAAGCTCATCCTTTTTGATTCATTCATCACTTCACACATGGCATCCAATGTGCAGCCGCCCTCCTGCGAGAGTTTTTTCAGCCGCTGCGCCTGCGACAGGGATGGAGATGCCTGTGCATAGTCCATTGCCTCCAGAAATTCTTTCTGTTCAGACGGTTTCAGATAAGACAGCTCTACCGCCGGATTGAAGGCGATTTTCTTCTCATCCACCATATCCAGAATTTCAGGAATCAGGTTTGTAAGGCGGATATATCGCTTTACTTGGGATTTACTGTCACCAGCTTCTTCAGCTACAACCTGAGCTGCCCACGACTTCGGCCCAACTTGGCCGAAGTTAAATCTCCGCGTTCCCCCTGATGCTTCATTGCCTCCAACTTCATCTTGTAGGAAAACGCTCTCTCACTGGGAAGGATATTTTCCCGCTGCAAGTTGCTGTCCACCATAAAGATGATTGCCGCATCATCATCCATTTCCTTAACGATGACCGGCACTGTCTCCAAACCTGCCAGCTGCGCCGCATGAAGTCTGCGGTGTCCCGAAAGGATTTCGTATCCGCCTTCCGGGTCCGGTCGGACAATCAGCGGTGATACCACACCGATCTGCTTGATGCTCTCCACGGTCTGTGCCATCAGCTCATCGTCCAGCACCTTAAAGGGATGCCCTTCAAAGGGATGCAGGTCTGAAAGCGGCATCTCCGTCCACTGCTCCTTAGCCGCAGCGTCGGCAGCTGAGCCACTGCGGTTTTCTGTTGTAATACTGGTTTTTGCTTTTGCCATTCAGCTTCTTAACCTCCTTCCAGCGGTGATAGATGTCATTCTTACCTGCGAAAAACGCCTTTTTTGCCTTGCACTTCATAGATCAAGTACCTCCTTAACGACCTGCTGTTTTTCTTTTCCAATGCTTTTTCTGCGGTCCTCTCCGCTGATTCGCACCGGCGTACACATTTCCAGAATCCTGCTGTAAATCCGGGCGTATACCACATCCTGCGGATTGCGGATTTCAGCAATCTTCAGATTGGTTGTGATAATGACCGGAAGCCCGGACTTATACCGCTCATCAATGACAGCGTAGACCTGCTCCAGCGCATATTCGGTGCTGCGCTCAATTCCCAGATCATCCAGAATCAGCAAAGAATAGTTGGAAAACGAAGCGATATACCGGTATCGTTCTTCCGAATACATGGCACCCATCTGGTTCAGGATTTTGGAGAAATTCGTCATCAAAACCGGAATGCCTGATCCAGCAGCGCATTTGCTATACATGCCGCCACAAAGGACTTTCCGGTTCCGACATCTCCCCATAACAAAAGGCCAAGGTTTTCAGCCTTGACCTTTTTCCACTGCTCCACATAACGTTTTGCCATCTGGATGTCCTTGTTGTCTTCTGCAACGCCAAAATTCCATTCCAGAAGATGCTTTTCCTGAATCCCAGTTGCTTTCAGCTGCCTGATTTTACGCTGCCGCTCCACCAGTTCATCCTGGCGTTTCTTTTCCGCCATCGCTTCCTGCTGGCATCTGCAAAGGCAGGGAACAATCTTGTCTCTGCCCCAGAGCTTTACCCTGCACTGCACCGGCGTATGGCAGTTTCTGCAATACAACAGTCCGTCATCGCCCTGGTATTCCAGCTCTCCGGGTTCTTTCGGCGTAAAGAGCGAATCCAACGCCGCATTCAAAACTTCAGGCACCATGTCGCTCATAGGCTGTCTCCTTCCTCAAATGTGTAGTCTGCCGGGTTGTACTTCGGCTTTTCTCTCTTTGCCCAGCTCCGGATTGTTGCAAGGTGGTTTTTGTAGCTCCTGCCGGTGGAGGCCATATACTCAGAGAGCCGTTCCACTCGCATCTGATAATCTCCTGGGAACTCCTGCCGGAGCTTGCCGTATTCCGTGTCAGAAAGAAGGACATTTTCGTATGAGCCATACCGGTGTTGGATTTCCTTCTTCTCTCTTTTATTGATTGTTTTAGTACTTGTTCTATTAGTACTTAATTGCGCGGGATTTTCCGTAACCGGTGTGTCCGTATCCGGATTTACCGCATACGGCTTTTCCGTACACGGTGATTCCGAACACGGCTTTTTCCTTGGCATCTCATAAATCACATACTCCGCTCTGCCCATCCGACCGTTACTCTCACGCTGCTGGTTCCTTTCCAGATACCCAAGACGCTCCAGCTCCTTCAGAGCCGTAAGCACTCCATCTACGCCATCCGGCGTAATCGAAGATAACCCCCGTACCGAATAGTTCCATGTGTCTGGCAAACTGAGCAGCATGGAGAGAAGTCCTTTCCCTTTCAGGCTGAGACCCTGATCCCGCAGGTGGTAATTGCACATTGTTGTGTAATTGCTGTTCTTCTCAACCCTGAATACCGGCATGGTGCTCACCATCCTTTTTCGCAGGCTCCGCTTTTTTCTTCGGACATTTGCGCGGACGATCTTCGCTGTCCTCTCGGCGATGGTATTTGCCGGTATCCTGCATCATGCGTTCAAACGCCTGAAGGCGTCCCTCTGTAAAAAGCGTCATTCGATCACACCCCATTTCTTAAACAACTTGAAGAGATGATTCTTTCCCTTGCAGGTCACTCTCGTCTGCTGCACCAGTTTTCCGCTTCTGCCGTAGCAATCCCGGACAATAAAATAGCCCCTTGCAGATTTATCTGCAAAAGGCATCAGCCAGCCACTCGGACTGCGGTACAGATAGCGATGATCCAGTAAGAGAGCCACTGCCGTCTTCTCCGGGATTCCGATTTCCTTACAGAAATTCCTGATGCAGGTACAATCCTCCGAGTTCACAAAGGTGTCGAAGTAGTCTGCCTTGGGCTGTGCCGCATCCAGCTGTTTGCGGATACCCTCAAGCTGCTCCCTCTCGGCTACAAGCTCCTGTGCCAGGGTGTAGATGACCTCCGGATGCTGAATCACCTGATTCAAAATGGAATCGCTCATATACACTCCATGCTTGCGGATAGAAGGGAGAACTTCATCAAACACCCAGTGTTCAAATCGTTCTGCCGATGGCAGTTTGCTGTGAACGATCAGCCGGTAAACATCGCCTTCTGTGATAAAGGAGATTTCAACGACCTGCTCTCCAGCATCCCCATACTGGTTCACCTTCTGAACGACCCCCTCGCGTTTCGTTAGGGGGCCTCTGCAATGCCGTTTCACTGCGGCGTAGGGATTCACATACCCCAACGCTTTCGCCACGTCGCTTGCACAGAAGAAGGTCTTGCCTGCCTCCTGTAACAACCGGATCGAACCAAACTCCTGGTTCTCAAACACTTCCATCATCTGCCTCGACTGTCCGCCATGACTACCCACATCGGTATCATGGGTCTTCTGATTGAAATCCGTCATACCTGTTACCTCCTACTCAAATTTGTCTCGCCGGATTTCAGGCGAAAAAAAATAGAGCCTCGACCCATTCTCGTTTTCAAAGAATGAGCCAAGGCTCTATGTAAATCGGTCAAGTATGTGTTCGTCCGTCGATGGCAAAATTGGACTTCATTTGCTCCTATTGTCCACCAGTAATTTAACCCATAAGAGGTCAAAATGGGCTTGTCCACCAGTAATTTGACCACTATAAACCCATAAATTTCCGTTCAAATTCCATCAAAACCGAACAGTCCAGACAGAATTTTGGGCATAGAAAAAGCCCGGAAAATAGCGTATTTCCGGGCTTTTTTAGCATTTTTAAGCTGTAGATTATCGCTTGCTGAACTGAGGTGCGCGACGAGCGGCTTTGAGGCCGTACTTCTTACGCTCCTTCATACGAGGATCGCGGGTCAGGAAGCCAGCCTTCTTCAGAACAGAACGATTCTCATCGCTCTGCTGCAGCAGGGCGCGGGACAGGCCGTGGCGGATAGCGCCAGCCTGGCCGGAAACACCGCCGCCAGAAACGCGGACGACGACATCGTACTTGCCTCCAGGCCCAGCAGGACCAGCGGAGAACGGACGATCAGCTTCAGGGTCTCCAGACCGAAGTAGTTGTCGATATCACGATCGTTGATGGTGATCTTGCCGGTGCCGGTGTAAACGCGAACGCGGGCAACGGAATCCTTACGACGACCAGTGCCGTAGAAATAAGGTTTGGTTTCGTACATGTTCGATTGCCTCCTTCTTAGAACTCGATCTTCTCGGGCTTCTGAGCTGCGTGAGCGTGCTCGGCACCCTGGTAGCAGTGCAGACGGGTCAGAGCCTTAGCACCGATGGTGTTGGAAGGGATCATGCCCTTGATAGCGTAGGTCATAGCCAGGTCGCTGTTCTCAGCCATCAGCTTGCTGTACTGGACCTTCTTCAGGCCGCCAATGTACTTGCTGTGGGTGATGTGGAACTTCTGCTCAGCCTTCTTGCCGGTCAGAACTGCCTTGTCGCAGTTGACGACAACGACGTAATCGCCGCAATCGACATTGGGGGTGTAGTTGACCTTCTGCTTGCCGCGCAGCAGAACAGCGGCCTCAGCAGCGACGTGACCCAGGCTCTTGCCGGTTGCGTCGAGCAGATACCACTTGCGCTCGACTTCAGCGGGCTTTACGAGAGTAGTGCTCATATCTATTTCCTCCTGATAAGTGTTTGGTACGATTCAGCGCCTTTGGGGCGCGAGTGTCAGTATACAACACAAAAAAGCGCCTGTCAACATCTTTTTGCGATTTTTTCAGTGGAAATTTTTATACCTCTCAAAATCTCTTGAATCCTCTCGAAATCTCGCGATTTCTAAAATCGCATTTTCAAAAAGTTTTTCAGCCTCCGGGGGGCAAATTTGTCCCGGCGGCGCTACAATTTTGCCGCCGAGTGTGTTATACTATATAAGATATTGTAAAAAGGAGATTTTTTCCATGCCGAAAGACATTCACACGCAGGATTCCTCCCAGCAGCGGGCCTCCAGGCTGCTGCTCGCCATGGGCGTGATCGTGCTTTTGGGTGCGCTGGCCTACTTTGGGCTGACGCTGGCCGTCAACCGCCGCACTCCCGCCAACCCCGACACCCACTTTGATGCGGAGAATGGCATCTCGGTGGATTACGAAAGTGCCGTCTGGCCCGTCTGTCAGATGACCGAGGATGCTGCGCTGGGCCATGCGCTGCAGCTGGCTTCCGGTGAGGACAGTGCCAACGCCAACTATCAGGTAGTGCTGTTCCAGCGGGGAGACAAAGCCACTTACGAAGATTTCATCGGCCAGTCGGAAGCTGACCTGAAAGCAGCCTACGGTGTCATCAGCCCGCAAGGTCAAGCTGCAGGTGGGGGTGCCACGGTCACTGCCGTGCGCTGTGATATCCAGGCCTACTACGCCGTGCTGGCCACCATTGAATACGACAGCGGCGATGTGGTCTATGTCTCCGGCCTGACCAAGCTGGCTCCATCAGCGATATCGTCAATCTGGTGGAAAGCGTGAGCCTGACATGAGCGATCCACACGCCATGCAGCGGCTCTGCGGCTGATGCGCAAGGCCGTGCAGGATTACGAGATGATCTCCCCCGGTGATAAGATCATGGTGGGCGTTTCGGGCGGCAAGGACAGCGTGCCCTGACCATCGGGTTGGCCCAGCTGCGCCGGTACCTCGGCTTTGATTATGAGGTCGTGGCCGTCACCCTTGACCCGCAGTTTGACCACCAGGCTGTGGATTACAGCCCGCTGGCGGCGCTGTTCGCCCGGTATGGGGTCCCCTACGAGGTGCGCCGCACCGAGATCGGCCCCATCGTGTTTGAATACCGAAAGGAAAAGAACCCCTGTTCCCTCTGCGCCAGGCTGCGCCGGGGCGCGCTGCACACGGCGGCGCAGGAGCTGGGCTGCAATAAAGTGGCACTGGGCCACCACCTCGATGATGCTGTCGAGACCTTTTACATGAATCTCTGGCGGGAGGGCCGCATTGGCTGCTTCTCCCCGGTCACCCAGCTGGACCGCCGGGACCTGACCCTGATCCGCCCCATGCTGCTGGCCACCGAACACGAGGTGCGCTGTGCGGTAAAGGAGGAGGACTTCCCCATCGTCAAGAGCCGCTGCCCCCGCCGACGGTGTGACCGTGCGGGAGCAGACCAAGGATTTTGTCCGGGAGCGCTGCCGCACCGACCACGCCTTCCGGCAGAAAACGCTCCATGCTCTGCAGGAGAGCGGCATCGACGGTTGGCGGCCGGTCCATACAGGACGCACATCCAATCCATCCCCAAAGGAGGGAATGCATCATGCAGATGCAGAACTTTGAAAAACATGTCTGGGCTGAGATCGACCTCGATGCCCTGCGGGCCAACTTCCGCACCGTAAAGCAGCGGGCAGGCAGCCTGCCCCTGTGTGCCGTGGTCAAGGCCGACAGCTACGGCCACGGTGCCGTCCAGTGCGCCCGGGTCTTTGCGCAGGAGGGCGCTTCCTGGCTGGCTGTCAGCTGCCTGGCCGAGGCCCTGCAGCTGCGCAGGAGCGGCCAGACCCTGCCCATCCTCATTCTGGGCCATGTGCAGCCACATACGCTGCCGCTCTCATCCGGGACGATATCACCGCGGCCTGCTATTCCCTGCCCCAGGCCCAAGCCTGAGCGAGGCCGCACAGCCGCCGGGGGCCGGGTCAAAGTGCATCTGGCTGTGGATACCGGCATGGGCCGCATCGGCTTTGCCCTGCGCACCGATTTTG
>ENA-OQMZ01000029-OQMZ01000029.1-human-gut-metagenome-genome-assembly--contig:-NODE-29-length-50250-cov-3.902739_pt1 | contig 50250 bp, 58 predicted proteins | sample MGYA00242621_ERZ504862 | MGnify/ENA primary metagenome ERZ504862 (study PRJEB26092, sample SAMD00036393) | human gut metagenome | host: Homo sapiens | study: EMG produced TPA metagenomics assembly of...
GTCTGCTCGCTCGCTGCGGTCAGGTCGGTGTTGACCTCGTTGAATTTGTCTTCCTCGTACTCATCCGCACGAAAGCTTTGACGGCACGGATCGCGGTCAGCCCCCTCCTGGACAACGTTGTTCAGGCGGTCCACCATGGACTGCAGTTTTGTGTACATCGGGCAACTCTCCGCACAATCAGGGAGAGAATAAAGCCAAGAAGCGGGGTACATACAAGGAATACAAATGCCAGCCGCGGATTCATATAGAATGAAAGGCCGATTCCCATAATCAGAAGCGACGGTCCGCGCGTGATCGGGCGGAAGCCGGCGCTTACCATATTCTGGATGACGGTAACATCCGTCGTCATACGGGTGATCAGGGATGATACCGCAAAGTGGTCGAGGTTGGAAAATGCATACTGCTGCATTTTCTCATACTCCGCCTTCCGGATCTCAGCTCCCCAGCCGTACGTCGCCCGCGCCGCAAAGTGCGCGTATAAAATTCCGGTCACAAGCGCACAGAGCGCGCAGATTCCCATCTGTATTCCCTTGCGGTAAATGTAAGGGATATCGCCGTTCGCAACGCCGATGTCAATCAGATTGGAAATCAGAATCGGAATAAAAAGTTCAAAACACGTTTCTACCAATACCAGCACTGCTCCGAAAATCATATCCCGCTTGTAGGGACCTGCATACGAGAGCAGACGCTTCATATCATTCATCTTCTGTCACGTCCTCCTTTTGCTGTTTTTCGGAGTCCATTTTACCATACCCCGCACGATTTCAACGCGCCGAAATAATCCCTTTTACCCCAAAAATCCCCTTTTCCCAACAACTTTTCTGTCGTCAGAAAAAGAGGATCGTTTTCTGGAAGCTTAAGTCTACCTTTTGAACGCATTGACCAGTGACACACCGGAAACCGCCGCCTCTCCGACAAATCCGATAACAAACACGTCCGCAATTCCGACCAGAGCCACCAGAAGCTGCTCTAGGAAAAGCGGAATAATCAGCTTTTTCAAATCCTGATTTGTAAACATAAAACCCCTCCTGCCATTTTTCTTTCTGTCTCTATTTTAGACATCTAACAGCTCATTTGTCTAATGCTTATTCTAAATGGCAGTTCATACGCGGATTGCATATTACACTTCACAGAAATCTCTTTTCACTTCTCACACAGCTTGCCATACACACGCTCCACAAACCATGGCTCTGTCGATTTTTCTGCGATCTGCTCCACCGGAATCCAGCCGACTGCGCTGTTTTCATCCGGCTTGCAGCGGATTTCCTGTACCGGGTCTGCTTCCATGAGATATGTCACATTCAGATGGAGATGTGTCGTCACGTACTTTCCGCGCTTCACATGGCCGTCCACCGACAGGATTTCGAGCGAGAATGGCTGATCCGATAAGAGCTTCACCTCTTCAATCCCGGATTCCTCCTTCACTTCTCTTACCGCCACGCTGCAAAGATCCGCATCTCCGTCCGCGTGGCCGCCGAGCCATGCCCAGGAATGGTAAATATTGTGATACGCCATCAGCACCTGCTTCCGATCCGGGCTTACGACCCAGGCGGAGACAGTCAGATGTGCGGTCTCATTTTCCCGCGTCAAAATATCGCATCCGCTCTCCATCCATTTCAGCAGAATCGCCCGATCCCGCTCTTCCTGCTCATTGTACGGACGGTATTTCCGGATCTGCCGCAGCAGGTTTTCTTTGGCTGTTTCATTCTGCATCCGTTTTCCCTCCCACTTTGATTTTAAACGATTGATAAAAAAGACCCCGGCGCCTGTATTTCTACAGACCGCCGGGGTCTCCTTACGTTTGAACACAAATCATGCTATTGCATGAAAATCCTGATTCGGACAGATTCTGCTTAAATTAAGCGTTCTTCTGAGCGATAGCTGCCTGAGCTGCTGCCAGACGAGCGATCGGTACACGGAACGGTGAGCAGGAAACATAGTCCAGACCCAGTTTGTTGCAGAACTCTACGGAGCTCGGATCTCCACCGTGCTCACCGCAGATACCTACGTGCAGAGAAGAGTTAACCGGTCTTCCAAGATCGATAGCCATCTTCATCAGCTTGCCAACGCCGTCCTGATCGAGTTTTGCGAATGGATCGTTCTCGAAGATCTTAGCGTCATAGTAAGCGTTCAGGAATTTACCAGCATCGTCACGGGAGAATCCGTAAGTCATCTGAGTAAGGTCGTTGGTTCCGAAGCAGAAGAAGTCTGCCTCTTTTGCGATCTCATCTGCAGTCAGAGCTGCTCTCGGGATCTCGATCATGGTACCAACTTCGTATTCAAGGTCGCTGCCTGCAGCTGCGATTTCAGCGTCAGCGGTCTCTACTACGAATTTCTTAACGTATTTCAGCTCTTTGATATCGCCAACAAGTGGGATCATGATTTCCGGTTTTACATTCCAATCCGGATGAGCTTTCTTCACGTTGATGGCTGCGCGGATTACTGCGCTTGTCTGCATCTTAGCGATTTCCGGATAAGTTACAGCAAGACGGCATCCACGATGACCCATCATCGGTTGAACTCATGCAGACCAGCGATGATTGCTTTGATCTGCTCAACAGTTTTGCCCTGAGCATCAGCCAGTTTCTTGATGTCCTCTTCCTCAGTCGGAACGAACTCATGAAGCGGCGGATCCAGGAAACGGATGGTAACCGGGTTGCCTTCCAGAGCTTCATACAGCTTCTCGAAGTCTCCCTGCTGCTCCGGAAGGATCTTAGCAAGTGCTGCTTCTCTCTCTTCTACGGTCTCAGCACAGATCATCTCACGGAATGCATCGATTCTGTTGCCTTCGAAGACATATGCTCTGTACGGCAAAGACCAATACCTTCTGCGCCAAGCTCACGAGCTTTTTTAGCGTCTGCCGGAGTATCAGCGTTTGTACGAACTTTCATGGTTCTGTATTTATCTGCCCAGCCCATGATTCTTCCGAACTCGCCAGCGATGGTAGCGTCTACGGTCGGGATCAGTCCGTCATAGATGCATCCTGTAGAACCATCCAGAGAGATGCAGTCTCCCTCGTGGAACTCTTTGCCAGCCAGTGTGAATTTCTTGTTTGCCTCGTCCATTACGATATCACCGCAACCGGATACACAGCAGGTTCCCATACCACGGGCAACTACGGCTGCGTGGGAAGTCATACCACCACGAACAGTCAGGATACCCTGTGCAGATTTCATACCTGTGATATCTTCTGGGGATGTCTCAAGACGAACCAGAACAACTTTTTCTCCTCTTTCAGCCCATGCAACAGCGTCATCAGCTGTGAAGACGATTTTACCGCAAGCAGCTCCCGGAGATGCTCCCAGTGCTTTTGCCATTGGAGCAGCCTCTTTCAGTGCTTTTGCATCGAACTGCGGATGAAGCAGAGAGTCAAGGTTACGAGGATCGATCATTGCAACTGCCTCTTCCTCTGTTCTCATTCCCTCATCTACAAGGTCGCAGGCGATTTTCAGAGCAGCTTTTGCTGTTCTCTTACCGTTACGTGTCTGCAGCATGTACAGTTTACCGTGCTCTACAGTGAACTCCATGTCCTGCATATCTCTGTAGTGTGTTTCCAGAGTTTTGCAAACTTCTTTGAACTGTTTGAAAGCTTCCGGGAATTTCTCTTCCATCTCAGAAATGTGCATAGGTGTACGAACACCGGCAACTACGTCCTCGCCCTGTGCTTGGTAAGGAACTCACCGAACAGTCCGTTCTCTCCTGTAGCAGGGTCACGGGTGAAGGCAACACCTGTACCACAGTCATCTCCCATGTTTCCGAATGCCATCATCTGTACGTTAACAGCGGTACCCCAGGAATACGGGATGTCGTTGTCACGACGATAAACGTTTGCTCTCGGGTTGTCCCAGGAACGGAATACGGCTTTTACAGCTCCATCAGCTGTACCTTAGGATCGGTCGGGAAATCCTCACCGATTTTAGCTTTGTACTCAGCTTTGAACTGCTCAGCCAGTTTTTTGAGGTCATCTGCGTCAAGATCTACGTCCTGTTTTACGCCTTTCTCCTCTTTCATCTTGTCGATCAGCTCTTCGAAGTATTTTTTACCAACTTCCATAACTACGTCAGAGAACATCTGAATGAATCTTCTGTAGCAGTCCCAAGCCCAACGTGGGTTGCCGGAAGCCTGTGACAGAGTTTCAACAACCTCTTCGTTCAGACCAAGGTTCAGGATGGTATCCATCATACCTGGCATGGAAGCTCTTGCTCCGGAACGTACAGAAACGAGCAGCGGATTCTTAGCGTCTCCGAATTTCTTTCCTGTGATTCCTTCCATTTTATCGATTGCTTCCATGATCTGACCCATGATCTCGTCGTTGATCTGTCTGCCATCCTCATAGTACTGTGTACAAGCCTCGGTTGTTACCGTGAATCCCTGTGGTACAGGAAGTCCCAGGTTTGTCATCTCAGCCAGGTTTGCGCCTTTTCCACCGAGAAGGTTACGCATGTCTGCATTACCTTCAGTGAACATGTAAACCCATTTTGCCATTGTTACTTTTCCTCCTACTTGTAATTTTGATAGGTTATAGTAAAGTATTTCCAGATTGCCCTGGATGATACGTTCACCCTATACTGATTGCACCGAAAATGAAGATATCCTCGGGGCGCACACATTTATTTTACCATAAGAATATCTTTAGTCAATAAAAATATGGCAAATTTTCGGTATTTTTTTTAATTTACAGTTCACTCGTGTGTTCTGGCGGGCAAATTTCATGCTTGCATGAAAATTTGTTTGCAAGAACACACGAAGGGAGCGCCGAGAAATGAGCAAAAAGAGCTGCGCAGCAGCGGAAAGCGCTGAAAGCGCAGTTTTGCGAATGGCGCGGGTGAACTGTATCGTCTGTGCCCCTGTTATGTTTTATTATATCAGCTTTTGGTTACTTTTTACAGGGTTTTTTGTAATTTTCGCGTAAAAAAAGAAGTATCGCACAATTTTTTTCATTTTACGATACTTCTTCTTCTATTTTTCCCGGTAAATTTTCGGAATTGTTCGATTTTATGCTTTCAAAATTACGGTTTTGATTACGAAATACAGCAGCACAATCACACCGAGTACGATACGGTACCAGCCGAAGGCTTTGAAATCGTGCTTCTTGATGTACTGCATCAGGAATTTGATGGCAAAAATCGATACCGCAAATGCCACCAGCATGCCGACGATCATGATCGCCACCTCAACACCGGTAAAGGCAAAGCCGTGTTTTACCAGTTTTAAAAGGCTCGCGCCGAACATAACCGGAACGGCAAGGAAAAACGTGTACTCCGATGCGAGCTCTCTCGAGCATCCCAGCAGGATACCGCCGATGATGGTTGCCCCCGAACGGGAAGTTCCCGGTACGATGGAAAGGAGCTGGAAAACACCGATATACAGTGCATTTTTCCAGGTAATTTCTTTGATTTTCGTTGCAGACGGAGTTCTCGTCTTGTTGTAATTTTCAATAACGATGAATAACACACCATAGATAATCAGCATCAGGCTACAACCACGTAATTCATCAGATGTGCCTCGATCCAGTCGTTGAATGCCAGACCAATGACAGCTGCCGGCAGGCATGATACAACAATCTTAAACCACATGATGATTTTGTCCAGATAACAGTAATTGTCTACAAAGTTCTGAATACCTGCAAAGACCTTGTTGTCGCTTGGATTGGCAAAATAGCTCCGGCTTCTGGCTTTACTTTTACCATGAAACGGCCAGAGATCCCAGAAATAGATGACGACAACCGCAAGGATTGCACCGAGCTGGATGACAACTTCAAAAACATTCTTGAAATCAGCTGTCACATTCAGCTTAATAAACTCATCTACCAGAATCATGTGGCCGGTGCTGCTGATTGGAAGCCACTCGGTAATGCCCTCTACGATACCCAGCAGGATAACCTTTAACCACTCAATGATGTTCATACGATATGTACCTTTCTCTTTTTGAATTGGATGCCCTTTTCTGGCATTCTATTAAAAATCTATCATACTTATGCTAAAAACACAAGCGCGTCACGTTTTCTTTTTTTGTAAAATCCATTCAAACCCACATTCGGCCAAAAAAGCTCTCTGCCGCTTTGTTTCTGCAGCAGAGAGCTTTTTCTTTGCTTTATGCTTCTATCATGCTTATCTCTTGTCGATCGTTGCGATATCGATCAGGGTCAGCTTCTTCACATCTGTATTTTCCAGACTGGTTACGAGTGCGGTTGCGGTATCCAGAGAGGTCAGTACGTTGACACCTGTCTCGATCGCGTTCCGGCGGATGACGAATCCGTCTTTGGAGTGCTCAACACCCTGGGACGGAGTATCGATGACGAGATCGATCTTGTGGCCGAGGATCAGGTCCATCAGGTTCGGGGACGGCTGCTCGATCTTGTTGGTGCGGATCGCATTGACGCCGTTCTCGTTCAGGGCTTTCGCGGTATTTCTCGTCGCATAGATCTTGTAGCCGAGAGCCTGGAATCTCTGTGCGATCGGAACGATATCCTCTTTATCCTCATCCTTTACGGTGATGATCATGTTTTTATATTTCGGCAGGTTGATTCCGGCGCCGAGGAATGCTTTGTAAAGAGCCTCGTTGAAGGTCTTTGCAATACCAAGGCACTCACCGGTGGATTTCATCTCCGGTCCAAGGGCGATATCTGCGCCGCGGATCTTCTCGAAGGAGAATACCGGCATCTTGATGGCAATGTAATCTGCCTCTCTCTGCAGTCCCGGCTCGTAGCCAAGCTCGCGGATCGTGTGGCCGAGGATGACTTTCGTTGCCAGCGGCACGATCGGGATTCCGGTTACCTTGCTGATGTACGGCACGGTACGAGAAGAACGCGGGTTGACCTCGATGACGTAAACATCCTCACCGCATACGATGAACTGGATGTTGATCATACCGATGACATGCAGGGATCTTGCCAGACGTTTCGTATACTCTACGATGGTGTCTTTTGCATGCTGGCTGATGCTCTGTGCCGGATAAACGGAGATACTGTCTCCGGAGTGAACGCCGGCGCGCTCGATGTGCTCCATGATACCAGGAATCAGGATATCGGTGCCGTCGCAGACTGCATCAACCTCGATCTCCTTGCCCTGCAGATATTTATCAACCAGGATCGGATGCTCCTGTGCGATCCGGTTGATGATGCCGATAAATTCATCGACGTCCTCATCGCTGATGGCGATCTGCATACCCTGTCCTCCAAGGACGTAGGACGGGCGGACGAGTACCGGATAGCCGAGCTCGTTGGCTGCTTTTTTCGCCTCTTCTGCGGTGAATACGGTGTGTCCCTTCGGACGCGGGATTTCACACTGCTCCAGGATCTCATCGAACAGCTCACGGTCCTCTGCGGCATCTACGTTCTCTGCAGATGTTCCAAGGATCGGCACACCCATTTTCAGGAGTGCTTCGGTCAGCTTGATCGCGGTCTGGCCGCCGAACTGTACAACGGCTCCGTCCGGATGCTCGATGTTGACGATATTTTCTACATCTTCCGGTGTCAGCGGCTCGAAATACAGTTTATCTGCGATATCGAAGTCGGTGCTGACGGTCTCCGGGTTGTTGTTGATGATGATGGTCTCATAGCCCTCTTTCTTGAATGCCCAGGTACAATGTACGGAGCAGAAGTCAAACTCGATACCCTGTCCGATACGGATCGGGCCGGAACCAAGGACGAGGACTTTCTTTCTGTCGTTTGTCTCGACAGCTTCGTTTTCGCCGCCGTATACGGAATAGTAATACGGTGTGGTTGCTGCGAACTCAGCGGCACAGGTATCTACCATCTTGTAAGCTGCGGTGATATCATACTGTTTTCTTAACGCTTTTACTTCTTCTTCGGTCTTTCCTGCCAGTTTTGCCACCAGGTAATCCGGGAACTCAAGGCGTTTTGCTTCGCGCAGCAGATCCTCATCCAGCTCTTTGGCCTGTAATGCCTGCTCCATCTCAACGAGGATAGCCAGCTTATCGATGAACCATACATCGATTTTGGTGATCTCGTGGATCTCGTCGTAGGAGATGCCCTGACGGATCGCCTCTGCGATTCTCCAGATTCTCATATCGTCTACGATGTGAAGCTCTTCGATCAGCTCGTCTTTGGACAAGTGGCTGAAGTCATAGGACATCAGGAATCTACGTGCTGTTCCAGGGAACGGATGGCTTTCATCAGCGCGCCCTCGAAGTTGTTGCAGATACTCATAACCTCACCGGTTGCCTTCATCTGTGTGGTCAGGGTACGTTTTGCACTGATAAACTTATCGAACGGCAGACGCGGGATTTTTACAACACAGTAATCCAGCATCGGCTCGAAGCTTGCGTAGGTTTTTCCGGTAATGGCGTTCGGGATCTCATCCAGAGTGTAGCCAAGTGCGATCTTTGCAGCAACCTTTGCAATCGGATAACCGGTCGCTTTGGAAGCCAGTGCGGAAGAACGGCTGACACGCGGATTTACCTCGATAACACAGTACTCGAAGCTGTCCGGATTCAACGCATACTGTACGTTGCATCCGCCGGTGATGCCAAGCTCGGTGATGATGTTGAGTGCAGAAGTACGCAGCATCTGATACTCTTTATCTCCCAGGGTCTGATGGTGCTACGACAATACTGTCTCCGGTGTGAACGCCGACCGGGTCGATGTTCTCCATGTTGCAGACGGTGATGCAGTTTCCTACGCTGTCCCGCATTACCTCGTACTCGATCTCTTTCCATCCGGCGATACATCTTTCAACGAGTACTTCGCCGACACGGGAAAGACGGAGTCCGTTCGAGAGGATCTCGATCAGCTCTTCTTCGTTGTAAGCGATACCGCCGCCGCTTCCGCCGAGGGTGTAAGCCGGACGCAGTACAACCGGATAACCGATCTTGTTGGTGAAATCGATACCAGCCTGTACATCATGGACAACCAGGGATGCCGCTACCGGCTCGCCGATTTTTTCCATGGTATCTTTGAATTCCTGACGGTCCTCTGCTTTTTTGATGGTCTGTGCTGTGGTACCGATCAGGCGTACGTTTGTTTTCTTTTAAGAAGCCTTTTTCTTCGAGTTCCATCGCAAGGTTCAGTCCTGCCTGGCCTCCCAGAGTCGGAAGAACGCTGTCCGGTTTTTCCTTCTGGATGAGCTGCTCTACCACTTCTACGGTCAGCGGCTCGATGTAAACGCGGTCTGCGATATCTTTATCGGTCATGATGGTTGCCGGGTTGGAGTTCAGAAGAACAACTTCCATTCCCTCTTCTTTCAGGGAACGGCACGCCTGTGTTCCTGCGTAGTCGAACTCTGCTGCCTGTCCGATGACGATCGGACCGGAACCGATAACCAGAACTTTTTTAATATTCGGATTCTTTGGCATTATTTGTTACCTCCCATCATCTCAAGGAATCGATCAAACAGGTATCCGGAATCCTGCGGGCCAGGGCATGCCTCCGGATGGAACTGTACGGTAAAGATGTTTTTGCCGACGTATTTGAGTCCCTCGTTGGTGCCGTCGTTGACGTTCACAAAGGCCGGAACTGCCACATTCGGATCCAGGGTATCGGTATCTACGACGTAGCCGTGGTTCTGGGAAGAAATGTAACTCTTCCGGTTGCCAGATCCTTGACCGGGTGGTTTCCGCCGCGGTGGCCGTATTTCATCTTGTGGGTATCTGCGCCGGTAGCCAGTGCCATCAGCTGATGTCCAAGACAGATTGCAAAGATCGGTACATTGGAATCGTACAGTTTTTTAATCTCTTTGATAATGGATACGCACTCTTTCGGATCTCCAGGGCCGTTGGACAGCATGATTCCGTCCGGATTTGCGGTGAGGATCTCTTCTGCTGTAGTAAGCGCCGGATAAATGGTCACTTCGCATCCGCGCTCATTTAAGGAACGTGCGATGTTGTTCTTTGCGCCAAGATCCAGAAGTGCAACTTTAAAGCCTTCTCCTTTTAAAACTGATTTTTCAGAGCAGGTTACCTTTTCTACAACTTTTCCGGTATTATACGCTTTTAATTTTGGAATAATTTCATCGAGGTGATAATTTTCGTTGGTCGTGATCATACCGTTCATGGTACCTTTTTCACGAAGAATTTTGGTGAGAGCACGAGTATCGATTCCGGCGATTCCGGGAATATCGAACTTTTTCAGGAAATTCTGAATGGTGTCCTGGCAACGGAAGTTGCTGGGGAGACGGGATAATTCTCTTACAATATAGCCATCCGGCCAGGGTCTTAAGGACTCCTGATCATCATAACAAATTCCATAGTTTCCAATAAGAGGATACGTCATACATACTGCCTGTCCCGCATAGGATGGGTCAGTCAGCACTTCGAGATATCCAGTCATGGATGTATTAAATACGATTTCACTGATCACTTCTTTTTGTGAACCAATGCTGGTTCCGGTAAAGACATGCCCGTCTTCTAAGATTAGAAAAGCTTTCATCATTCCACCGTTTTCCTTTCTTTTTCGTTCGGTTTTGAGTTTGTATGAAATATGCATCTCATACTTTAATCTTTCAGATTCTATCACAACCAGGGAAACATTTCAACTATTTTTGTCGAATTACGGAAATTTCTTTTCTGGAATACTTTTGAAGTGTGTATTGGGCATAAAATGTCCTGTCGGAATTATTTTCTTTTCTGGAAAAATAAAATACCCTGACGGAAAGTTTTCACACTTCCCATCAGGGCAATCCGAATTGGTCCACCGGACCAATTCTTGATACGCAAAGCGAAAAAATAATGCAGGAGATGGGACTTGAACCCACACGATCTTGCGACCACAGGCACCTGAAGCCTGCGCGTCTGCCAATTCCGCCACTCCTGCATTTCTTGTCTTGCGGCTCTCATGTGCCGTTCAACAAAACATATATTACCAGATGATTCCGAATCTGTCAACAGCTTTTTTCAAATTTTTTCAAAAAATTTCAAATTTTCTTTTTTGCCCCGAAAAGCCCGCCATCCGCAGGGCTTTTCGGGAGATCCTGCATCACCTGGACTCCCGGCAGGAAATTGCCGTCAGCAGCGCAAGTCCGAAGAAAATACAGAAATCAGAAACATTGAACACAAGTCTGCGGAACTTCTCCGGTCCAAACCGGAAGCTGACATAGTCGGTCACGTAACCTCTCTTATGCCGGTCATACCAGTTCGACATGCCGCCGCCAATCGTAAGCGCAAGCCCAAGCTTCTTCGCCTTACACTTACGTCTGCCCGCCAGCGCTCCGAGACGCGCCACAGTCCGGACAGCAAAAAGAAGGTGAGAATTTCCACCTTCTTCGTGCTGTCCGCGAAGCCGCCGCCCGCTACGCCGCGGTTATGACATTTCCGCAGGACAATATGTCCTTTGCAGACCGGGATCTGCTCATTTTCCTTTAACTCCTCTTCTGCCTTCTTTTTCAGGCATCCGTCTGCAAGGAAAACCGCTCCCGGCAGCAGGGTCCAGATCATTCCTCTTCCGGTACCTCTGCTTCTTTTTCAGGCTCTTCTTCCGGCGCTGCTGCTTCGGTTTCTTCTGCTTTTTCTTCCGGTTCTACGTGTACAAACTCGGCATCCTCCGGCTCTTCTTCCTTCTCCGGCATAGCAGCACCGCAGCGCATGCAGAAAGCTGCATCTTTCGGAACACTTGCGCCGCAGGCGGGCATACGATGCGGCCTCTCTTGTTTGCCACGTCTTCCCTGCAGTCTGCAATCTCTTTTTCCAGATCGGTGATATCTTTGCAGATGCCGGCAAGATTCTCGTCGAATGCTTCGCCGTTCAGATAGCGGTTGTAGATGATCTGTCCGATATCCTGGTAATTCTTCTCAATCTGATCCTCAAGCGCATGCTGACGGGTGCGGATCTTCTGAATTTCTACGAATTCATCTGTTTTCTTTCCCACAGTATCCACTGTTTTTTTCAGTGTTTTACTTAAATTTCCAAAAAAATCCTCTGCCATAGTTAAAACCCTCTCTTTCTTATCTCTTATTTCAAGAAAACGCCAGTTTCACGTCTGCTCCGCTGTGTTTTCCAGTTACCTTATTTCTGCTCTAACTTTGGAACTTCCTGACCGCGCAGGAGAATCGTCGGCCCGCCGGTCTTTTCAATATAGTCTTTTGTGATGATAACCTCTCCGATGCTGCTGTCCTTTGGAATCTCATACATGATATCCAGCATGAAATCCTCGATGATCGAACGGAGTGCTCTCGCACCGGTATCTTTTTCCAGCGCTTTTCTTGCAATAGAGCGAAGTGCATCATCATCAAATTCCAGTTTCACCTCGTCGAGTTCGAGCAGTCTCTTATACTGCTTCAGGATCGCATTTTTCGGTTCTTTTAAGATCTCGACCAGCATATCCTCATTGAGACTCTCCAGCGTAAATACGATCGGCAGACGGCCAAGGAACTCCGGCACCATACCGAAAGTCCGAAGGTCTTCTAAGGTCACCTGTGACAGCAGGTTCTTATCCCCATCATACTTGTCCTTCAGATCCGCCTGGAAGCCAATGGAAGCTGTCTTGTTCAGACGCTCCTTGATGATGTCCGTCAGATCCGGGAAGGCACCGCCGCAGATAAAGAGAATGTTTCTGGTATTGACGGTCTCGAGCGGAACCATCGCATTTTTGCTGTTGGCTCCCACCGGAACTTCGATGTCGCTGCCCTCGAGGAGCTTCAGCATTCCCTGCTGTACGGCTTCTCCGCTGACGTCTCTCTGGTTTGTATTTTTCTTTTTCGCAATCTTGTCGATCTCGTCAATGAAGATGATACCGTGCTCCGCGCGCTCCACATCGTTGTCTGCGGCCGCTAAAAGCTTAGATACCACGCTTTCAATATCATCACCGATATAACCCGCTTCGGTAAGGGATGTGGCGTCCGTGATGGCAAGCGGCACATCTAAGAGGCGTGCCAGTGTCTGCACCAGATACGTTTTTCCGGAACCGGTCGGTCCGATCATCAGCATGTTGGATTTTTCGATCTCGATATTTCCGTCCTGCGGTGCAAAGACACGTTTGTAATGGTTGTAAACGGCAACCGACATGACTTTCTTTGCACGGTCCTGGCCGATAACGTATTCGTCAAGCATCGCCTTGATCCGGTGCGGCGGCGGAATGTCCTTGATGGAAAATTCTTTTGTTTTCTTCTTTTCTTCTTTTTTCTTTACCCGCTGCCGGTTCGGGATCTGGTTGGAAAGCCCGGAGAGATCGAGCATGCCGATATTCGGCATGTTGTTCATATTATTCATCATCTCATTGATCTGGCCCGGGTTCTGGTTCATGGTATCAAAGCTCTTCTGCATGCAGTCCGGGCAGATATTGATGTTTCCCGGAAGGGTAATCATCTTTCCGGCTTTGCTCTCCGGTCTGCGGCACATGAAGCAGACTTTTTCATAGGTATCTTCTGTATGATGGTCAGAGCTTTTTGTTTCCGCCTTAGTTTCGTCCGCGGTACCGTCCACTCTGTCTTTCTCTTCTGACATGATTTTTCAAATTCCTTTCTGTAATAGATCGCTTGGTCTAGCTTGATTATAGCCCAAAAGCCATAGGGTCACAAGTAAAAACTTTCTTAAAAATTACCAACTTTTTTAAGAATTTTACAAATTCAAAAAATTATATCAAAAAATGCAAAAAAAGGCGGACAGCCAGGCGTTCATATTCCTGTGCTGTCCGTCTTTTTTCTCTTAGGAAATAGTTATTTCGAGTTTTTATCTGTTGCCAAACGGATTCTGAATACCCTGGTCATTCTGATCGGAGCTTCCGGTTCCATCGTTTGTGGTTCCGTTGCTGCTTCCGCTCGTCTGCGGCATATCTGCTGCAGAGCCAAGGGTCAGCGTCAGTGTTACTTCTTTGTACTCACCGTTATCCGCGCGCTGTACGGTGACATCTACAGTCTCGCCTGCCGCATAATAGGTCAGTGTCTCTTTTAAGCCTTTGGCGTTCGAGATGCTTCTTCCATCAAACGTGGTGATAACATCGCCTTTCTTGAAGCCCGCATCGGCTGCCGGGCTGCCGTCCACAACGCTCATGATGCAGACACCGGTCGGAATACCGTAGTTCTGGGAAACATCTGCGCTGACATCCGCCATGTTGATTCCGATATAAGCGGCCTTATCATCGCTGACTTTGTATCTTGTTGTCAGGTTCATCAGGTTCTGCAGAATCGGCTCCGCTTTCGAAATCGGGATCGCAAAGCCCATGCCCTCGACCTGTGTGGAGCTGTATTTTGCTTCGTTAATGCCGATCAGCTCACCGTTCATGTTCAGAAGGGCGCCGCCGCTGTTTCCAGGGTTGATGGCTGCATCGGTCTGGATCAGTCCCTCAGAAGTAATCGTCTCGCCGGTACTCTCATCCTGACTGGAGATCGTACGGTCTTTTGCACTGATATATCCGCTCGTCAGGGACTGGCCGGTTCCCAGTGCATTTCCGATTGCCACAACCTGATCACCGACCTCAAGGTCATCGGAATTTCCCATCACGGCAATTTTGATCTGGCTCTTTGTCTCGTCCTTGATGTCGGAAAGTTTTACTGCAACAACAGCAAGGTCATTGTCCGCATCGGTACCTTTGATCTGGCCTTCTACCGTCTCATCGTCGATAAAGCTGACGGAAAGAGACGTCGCACCGCTGACAACGTGGTTGTTTGTCGCAATCAGGAGCTCATCGTCGTTCTGTCCGACAATAACTCCGGTTCCGCTTGCAGGAACTTCCTGGCTTGTGGTTCCGAAGAATGTCTCAACTTCTTCCACCGTTGTCGTAGAAATTGCTACCAGAGACGGCATCGCACTCGATGCAACATCTTTCACGGACATCTCGCCGGTTGCTTTTATGGTATCGGAGGTATCACTGCTGTCTGCTGCCGTTGTTGTGGTGGTCGTCGGAATTGTAACTTCCTGCTTCTGCTCTGTTGCTGTACCGATCACTTTCGTACCGACTGCTGCAGTCCCAATGAAAACACCGCCTGCCACGAGTCCGAAGCACGCTGCCATGGCAAGTGTCATGCCCCATTTTTTTGCGGCTGACATTGGTTTTTTCGCTTTCTTTTTGTGATCCTGCGGCTGCGGAACGGCAGAAAACTGTGGTTTTTCCTGCTTCGGAGCACTCTGTGTCTGTGACTGGTACTGATAATGTTCTGTCTTTGCAGAAGATGTCCGCTCTGCCTTTGCCTCCGACGGGTCCGGTTCTCCGGTGTAGGAAGCGCTGTTATTCTCCTCGCCGGTCTTTCCGCTGATTTTCGGATTCACCCAGCTGTAGGTTGTCGTTTTCTTTTCTTCCGCCTTCGGCGCTTCTGCGGTTTCCTGCGGTTTTTCCGTCTCTGCTGCACTCTGCTCTGCTGTCGTTTCTGCTTTTACTTCTTCTGTATGCTCTGCAGCTTTGGTTTTCTCTGCTGCCTCACCATTTATTTCTTCTTTTTTGAATTCTTCACTCATGGCTGATCCCTCTTTCTCTTTTCTATCTCAGGCACCAATACACAGTGCTCTTATTTCTTTCTTCATTTTCTACTGCCTATTGTACGTTAGAATTGTGTTGAAACTGTGATAATTTTGAAAAAAGAGGAATTTTATGCTGCGGTTTTTATTCTACCGTAACCGATTTCGCCAAGTTTCTCGGTTTATCCACATCGAGGCCTCTGCCGATCGATACGTAGTAGCCAAAGAGCTGCAGCGGAATGATCGCCAGGGAGTTTGCAAAAATCGGATTTGTCTCCGGCAGGTAAACTACGTAGTCGGCTACTTTTTCCACTTCTGTATTGCCAACGGTCGTTACCGCCATGACAAACGCGCCTCGTGTCTTCACTTCCTGAATATTGCTGATCGTTTTCTTGTAGAGCTCCGGCTGGGTCAGCACGGCTACGACAAGGCGTCCGTCCTCAATCAGGGAAATGGTTCCGTGTTTCAGCTCACCGGCTGCATACGCCTCGGAGTGGATGTAGGAAATCTCTTTCAGCTTCAGGGAGCCCTCCATCGAGATTGCATAGTCGATGCCGCGTCCGATGAAAAAGACGTGTTCTGCCGCAAGATAACGGTTGGCAAAACGCTGTACGTTCTCCTTGTGGGACAGCAGCAGGGAAATCTGCTCCGGCAGGCGCTCAAGGCTCTGGATCATCGCATCGAAGTCATTCTGTGAAACGGTTCCGCGTACTTTGGCAAACTTCATCGCCAGAAGGTACTGCGCGATAAGCTGTGTGCTGTACGCTTTCGTTGTCGCAACAGCGATCTCCGGACCGGCCCAGGTATACATGACATTGTCTGCCTCTCTTGCAATCGAACTTCCAACTACGTTTACGATGCCAAGGGTACGCACGCCCTTTTCTTTTGCAAGGCGGAGAGCCGCGAGGGTATCGGCCGTCTCACCCGACTGGCTGACGATGACCACGAGCGTATTTTCCTGCAGAATCGGATCACGGTAGCGGAATTCGCTTGCCAGATCTACCTCAACCGGGATTCTTGCCAGCTTTTCGAAGACGTATTTTGCGGTTACACCGGTGTGGTATGCAGAACCGCAGGCAACGATAAAGATTTTGCGGATCGCGCGGATCTCCTCATCGGTCATGCCGAGTTCTTCGATCACAACATCACCGTTCTTAATACGCGGCGTCAGGGTATCTTTTACGGCTTTTGGCTGCTCATGCATCTCTTTCAGCATGAAATGCTCATAGCCGCCTTTTTCTGCCGCATTCATATCCCAGTCGATGTGGGTTGCCTCTTTCTCCAGCTCCTCCTCGTCAATATTGTAGAAGTGAAGGCCATCGCGGGTCAGTTTCACGATCTCCTCATTTTCCAGAAAATAGACATCTCTTGTATATTTCAGGACAGCCGGAACATCCGATGCGATCAGATTTCCCTCCGGCTCGTTCCGACAATCAGCGGGCTGTCTTTGCGGACCGCATAAACCTCATCCGGGTGATCGCGGAACATGATGCCAAGGCCATAGGATCCCTCCATGCGGTGCATGACTTTTGAAATAGCATCGAGCGGATCGCCTTTATAATAGTAATCCAGCATATGGGCAATGACCTCGGTATCGGTCTCGGATAAAAATTCGTATCCCTTTCCGGCGAGTTTTTTCTTCAGTTTCAGATAATTCTCAATGATACCGTTGTGTACAACAACGATCGAATGATCGTGGTTAAAGTGCGGATGCGCGTTCAGATCAGACGGAACACCGTGGGTGGCCCATCTGGTGTGGCCGATACCGACCGTTCCCGGAAGGGTTGCGCCGTCCTGTGTCAGCTCCTCAAGTACTTTCAGGCGTCCTACCGCTTTTTCCGTCCGGATTTTTTCTCCGTCATAGACAGCAATTCCGGCCGAGTCGTATCCGCGGTATTCCAGCTTTGCCAGTCCGTCCAGCAAGACCGGAGCAGCCTGGTGAGTTCCAATATATCCAACAATTCCACACATAGATTTTATCCTCCTAACAGTAAAAGACGGCACCCTTGTTCTATTTTCAAGTTATGCCGCCTCTTCGCTTCTTGTTCTTTACACTTTTACCACGCTGCCCCGTTCCTTGTCAATCTTATGGAGCATTTCGTATTTACTTACAAAAACTTTCCAATTTTGTTTTTTACTTTCATTTATTTTTGTTTGTGCTTTTTTCTTCTCTTTCCGTGATACTCCCACCACATCTTGTTGGACGTACACCAGCGGATCACGCCGTCCGGAAGACTCTGATAGCGCTTTCCAAGGAAATATCCCACATACTTGAACCCGCTCTGAAAAAACAGTGTCACAAGCAGCCATGGTTTATGAATCCTGCAGACATAGGCCGCCGATTTTTTCACCATGCGGATGCCCTCTCCCTCCGACGGATACGCATCGAAAATCTCCGGGTGCTGTGCCTGGGACACGCCGAGATCGAAATTGCGGTGAAGCTGCGCCATGCAGCCGTAATTGTGGGAATGCACCACTTTTGCATCCGCCGCATAGGCAATTGCATAGCCTGCCTGCACGAGATGGCCCGCATAGATCATATCCTCATTGAACAGCGTGCTCTTAACAAAGCCGCCCAGTTCCTCATACGTTTCGCGGTCATACATCGCGCAGACGTTGGAACAGAAAAATGTTTTGACGCCGAGTTTCGGAAGATCGCCCGCATCCTTGATATCGCTCTCTTCTGGATAATTAAACCCTCTCGTAAACCGCTCGAGCGTACGGCAGTCCTCGCGCGGAAGCTGCCGTGCATACGCCGCTTTCACATGCGGCAGCGAAAATTTTTCCACCAGATGTTCCACGCACTCGTTATCGTACGGCATGGCATCCTGGGTCATAAAAAGCAGAAGGTCCGCATCGGAGCTCTCCGCCATTGCCCTTCTGGTTCCGCCGTGGTCGAACTCGCTCGGCTGAATATGCTCCACCATAATCTTGTCTGAAAGCTGCTCCCACGCCGGATTCCAGAACTTTTTCCCCGTATTCACGACCCGGATCGAACGGATCGGGTAAGTCTGTTTTAAAAGGCGGGGCAGAAGTTCTGCGAACTCCTGCCCTGGTTTATACGTTGGTATCATGACATCAACGGTATATTGACTCATCTTGTCGTATTCTCCCTGTATTTTAATCTCCTGCTACCACAGAATCTGTTGCAGCGCCCGGTCCCTGATTCAGTACATACTCAATCATATCATCATCGTAGCCGCTCTCTCTTGCAATATAGTCACTGTACTCTATCACGGCTGCAGATGGATCATAGCTCATCGCCGGATACAGATAAGCGTGCAGTTCCTTTACATTGTGTTCCAGTGTAACCGGAATTACGACATCAACGCCAAGTGCGCTTTCTACATTTTCTCCATAACACAGCTGGAACGGATATGCATAAGATGTTCCCATTTTGTACGTTACCGCATGCATGCCAAGCTCCAGAATTTCGTTTTTGGTAAGGCTGGTGCTGACATTTCCCATCACTTTATCCAGAATCTCCGGAATCTTGGTCGGATTCTGTTTAATCTTCTGTACCATGAGATTGATGACGATTCGCTGACGGCTCGTACGTTTCGCATCGTCGCCGCCGCCGTAACGGATCCGCGCATAGGAGGTTGCAAGTGCACCGCTGACATGACGTACTTCGCTGTAATCATCCCCAAGGTCCTCATCATACGGAATAGCTTCATACTCTACGCCCTGTGCTTCCGATACCTCTCTGTTGTAGTTGTTTGCATGAACACACTCTGCATTTGTCATCTCGATATCGAGACCGCCCAAGACATCAATCGCATCGGCGAGTGCCTTGAAGTTTACGGTAACGTAATCGGTCAGTGCAAGGTCAAGGTTTGTATTCAGCATGGAGAGCATACTCTCCGGGCCGCCGCGGTTGTATGCGGAATTGGCTTTGTCAAACTCATAATATTCATCGGTATATTTCGCCATATTCATCCAGGTGTCACGCATAATCGACACCATACGGATTTCCTGCTTGTCGTGATCAATACAACAGAGAATAATAGTGTCACTGTTCATGCTTTCTGCCAGCTCGGAGCCTTTCACACCTCTGGCATCCACGCCGACCAGCGCGATGACCTGTGTACCGGACATCTGTGAGAGATCGGTATTTGCCTTTACTTCACTGTTGATCTGAATCTGGGAGCTGTCCAGCGTATCCTGATTCATCTTATCCATCGAACGGTTGATCCATGCGTAGACGAACAGAATTCCGGAAAGAATCAGCAGAACGGTGATTTCAATTCCGAAAATTATTTTTCTGCGGCGCATTTTTTTGTATTTTCTGCTCTTTTTGTAATTCTTCTTCGACATCTCTTTTCCCCTTATCTTTTAGTAAGCGTTTTTATTCACAAATCCTTTGAAAAAGGTCAGGAACAGAATTTTAAAATCAAGTCCCAGCGTCCAGTTTTCAATATAATACAGATCACAGTCAATACGCTTGCGGATAGAAGTATCCCCCCGGTATCCATTCACCTGCGCCCATCCCGTAAGACCGGGACGAACCTGATGTTTTACCATATAACGCGGGATCTCCTCCCGGAATTTTTCCACAAAGAAAGGTCGCTCCGGCCTCGGTCCGACCAGGCTCATATCTCCTTTTAAGATGTTAAAGAGCTGTGGAAGCTCATCAATGCTGGTATGGCGCATGAATTTTCCAAATCCCGTCACACGCGGGTCATTCTTCACGGTCCATGCCTTCTTTTCTTTCTCCTCCGTCTGAACTTCCATCGAACGGAACTTGTACATTTCAAACGGTTTGTTGTGCAGTCCGACGCGTGTCTGACGTAGATCAGCGGACCCGGTGAGGTCAGCTTGATCATGATGCAGGAAAACAGCATCACCGGTGAGAACAGAATGATCGCCACGAACGCGCCGAAAATATCCACAATCCGTTTCAGCATCGCGTTGAACGTGTTGGAAAGCGGCACATAGCGGATATTGATGACAGGAAGTCCCTGCAGGTCTTCTGTGTACGGCTTTGTCGGAATGATGTTGTGGTAATCCGGCACAAACTGGGTATGTACGCCGGATTTTTCACACATGGCAACGATCTCCTCCAGGCGGAAGTATTCGTTCAGGCCAAGGGTAATGGCAATTTCATCCAGTTTGTTTTCCGGCAGAATGACTGAAAGATTGTTGATTCTTCCAAGAACCTTGACACCGCGGTACATCGTTCCCGCTTTGACATGGTCATCGAGGATTCCGCGGACGAGATAGCCCCACTCCGGGTTTGCAATGATCCGGTCAATGTATTCCTCGGTCGCACGGCTGTAGCCGACCATCAGAATCTGCTTCTGGTTGCGGCCGTGTTTCCACATATTGCTTAAGATATAGTGGATCAGATTTCTTATGATCGTTTCCAGTGTCACATTCAGCACAAAGAAGATGCAGAGCATACCACGGGAAAAGTGAACCTGGCGCACCATGTAAAGGCTGGCCAGCCAGACCAGAAATCCAACCGTATTCGCTTTTAAGATATTGGCAAATTCCAGACGTCTTCCCTGAAAACGCTTGGATGCATAGAGATTGAATGCATAGTAAAGCAGCAGATAGCCGGGCACGATATAGAGCAGTGCCATCATATACGTCGCCGGCGGCAGAATTCCCCTCTCCGGATGATTATTCATAACGCCCAGCCGCACATAGCAGTACCAGGACAGTACGTAGGAAAGTGCGAGCACCAGGGCATCGATCAGAACGTGCATCCGGTCAAAATATTTCTGATTATCGTTGATCAAATTCGTTCACCTTATCTGTTTTTTTCGGGATTTAAAAATTCCCTACCCCTAACTATACAATAAGTTTCAAAAAAGAGCAATCATATTTTTCTAACATTCTTCTTATTTCCGTAAACTTTTTAACTTTTTCGTAATCTTTTGAAAGAATCCTTATGCCCTCTCCAGAAATCTCCGGAACACATTGATAAAAAGCTCCCATTCGATGACAAAATACGTGCCGAGGCGCTTCCACTCAAAACGGATCTTTTTTGCTCTGTTTTCCGGCTTCCGGCAGATGAAAAAACCATTCTTGATTCCTGCCAGATATTCTTTTCCGTATCCCTTCGATGCAAAAAAGACCAGTTTTGCCGAAAAACCGAGGATAAAGGCCGGCAGGTTAAGCAAAATCTGTAAAACCGGCATATTTTTATAGATCAGATAAATATTGTTCCTGGAAGAATAACGGATTTTAAAGAGGTTATACCGGGAGCCGCTCGTTCCGCTTCCGACGTGGTAAACCTTCGCGGACGGCTCATACCAGTTCTCGTAGCCCAAAAGCCGCGCACGATAGCCGATGTCGGTATCTTCCAGATAAGCGAAATGTTCTTCGTCAAAAAGTCCGGTCTTTTCCAGAAATTCCCGGCGGTAGATTGCTGCTCCGGCGCAGGCCGCAAAAATCCGGTCGGACGTTTCAAATTCACTGACCGGTTTTCCTTTTCCTCTTGCGAATGCCCATCCCAGCATATTATAGTAATTTCCCGCATCGTCGATTTTATCACGCTCCTGATAGGAAATCAGCTTTGCGCTGCATGCAAACGCATTCTTTCTTTTACAGATTCCCTCATAAAGGCGCTCGACAAAGTCCTGGAACACTTCGGTGTCGTTGTTTAAAAGGATCACATACGGCTCCTTCGACTGGCGGATGCCTTCGTTGACCGCACGGCTGAAGCCATAGTTATCATCGAGCTGGATGATTTTCGTCTCCGGGTAGTGTTCCCGCAGAAACGCACAGCTCTCATCCTGTGAACCATTGTCCACGAAATATGTGGTAAATTCCGTAAAGGTCTGCTTTGCAAGCGCTGCAAAGCACGTCTCCAGATACCGGTATCCATTATAATTTGGTATTACAACTGCTACTTTGTCCATGGTTTTACTCCCCTGCCGTCGGCACGCAGTCCATAGTTCCACGATGCCAGCGTTAAATTTGGATTGTAGCAGGGATCTCCTGCCTTTAACAGCCCAATCCAGCGGCTGCGCATAAATTCGATTTCCGACTGGAAGCGGCGCACCTTCTTCTCGTCATCCTCTGCTCCCCTGGATTTCGATTCATAATGGTACAGCTCCACGTGCGGATTGTATACGATTTTATAACCTGCTTTTCCAATGCGCAGGCACAGATCAACATCATTGAAAGCGACGGACAGTTCTTCTTCAAAGCCGCCGACCTCCTCAAAAACCTCTTTTTCATCATCATGCACGCTGCTGTCACCGCACTCACATTCATCTGGAGCGATGCCTTATGCAGGTAGCCGCTTCTTCCGCGCGCCAGTCCTAAAAAGGCGTGGCCCGCAATGCCGCCGATACCGATGATGATACCCGCATGCTGCACCGTGTTGTCCGGGTAATACAGCTTCGCGCCGACCGCCCCGATCTGCGGTCTTTGCAGATTGGACACCATCTTTTCCATAAAATCGGGTGTAATAATTTCCATATCGTTATTGAGAAACAGGAGATACTCTCCCTTTGCCTCTTTGACGCCGAAATTATTGATCGCAGAATAGTTAAAGCCCTGTTTTGGATACTTCAGGACACGGATGCCCTGTGCTTCGAGTTCTTTGTAATAGGAAAACGTTGCTTCCTCAGTGCTGTTGTTCTCAATAATCAGAATCTCATAGGATGGATACATGCACTTCTTCTTAATGGATTCCAGACAGGTGCGTAACGTATCGGCCTGATCCTTGTTCGGGATCAGAATCGAAACCAGAGGCGTTCCCCGCAGTTTATAATCTACATCGTAGAAGCCATAATCCGAACGCAGTGTGACGGTTCCCTCTTCGCCGCAGCGCGCAAGGTTTCCCTCAATTGCCTTTTTTCCGGCCTCATACGCGTACAGCTTGCTTGCCGGATTGTCTGCGGTGGAAGCGCTGTGGACCCTCCAGTGATATAAAACTCTCGGAATGTGTACAATTTTTCCCGCCATTTCCGTGCAGCGGAAGATATAATCATAATCCTGCGCCCCATTGTATTCCGGACGAAGGCCGCCGGTTTTCTCCGCAATCTCCCGCCGTACAACGAAGAAATGGCAGATATAATTGTTTGACCGCAGCAGATCCAGATTGAAATCCGGTTTGAAATGCGGCTGGAAATACTCGGACAGATCGGTCCGTACCTTGTCCTCATCGGTATAAAAAGCATTGATGGACGGATCTTTTTCCAGACGGATGGCAATTTCAAAGAGTGCATCCGGCGCAAGCAGATCGTCGTGATCCATAAAACCGACGAAATTTCCCGCTGCTGCGGCAAGCGCTGCATTTGTATTCTCTGCAATGCCGATATTTTCCGGAATCGGAACGTTCTTTACGCGCGGATCTTTTCCGGTATACTCTTTCAGGATGCGCGCCATCGTCTCATCCTCCGGGCTGGCATTTCCGATCACCAGTTCCCAGTTTTCATAACTCTGTTTTTCCAGGGATTCGATCATCTGACGCAGAAAAATTTCCGGCGTACGGTAAGCCGGAACAACAACGCTGATCTTCGGACAATAAGAAAATTTATGATTTTTCTGACACGCCAGGTCCTCCTCTTTTGCGCAGTACTGCTCCCGCCACGGTCCGTACGGAACCTCCTCCGGCTCCATCCTCTCCGAAAGACGGATCAGGAATTCCTTTGGGCCATAATGTTTCAGGTAACGCAGTCCCTTCTGTATGTTGTAAGGTTTCAATTTCCGTATAAAACGGAGCCATTTCATATCTGACACTTTTTTTAACTCCTTGGGGTTTTTGTTTTTCAGGTTTTTTGTTTTTTCCGTATGAACTCGTTCGCATTATACTCTATTTTACTGCATTTTGCAAATCCCGACTGAAAATATTAAGAAATTATGTGTTTCTTCCCTGCTCGCTTTATGTTATAATAATAAAAGTGTGTCTAATACATTTTAGAGAGATCCGCTGCCCGGACAGTCTTATGCAGCTGTACCCGCTGGATCAGAAGGAGTGAGTTATGATTAGAAAGAATTCTGCAGCCCGCACATTTTTATGCCTGTTGCTTGCTTTTGTTTTTGCCGCGTCCTGCCTCCCGCAGACGATTTTTGCCACAACCGATAAAAAACAGTCACCACCTGGCCCGAAGGACCGGAAAACAATTCCGGCGCTGTCTGTTTACTCGATGCCGATACTGGTGCTGTTTTATACGATAAAAACATGGACGAGCAGCGCTATCCTGCCAGCATCACCAAGATTCTGACGGCTCTGCTGATCATTGAAAACAAGCAGATGACCGACACCGTTACCTTCGGCGAACATGCTGTCAGCGAATCCATTCCGGGAAATGCCCGCATCAACGTTCAGCTTGGCGAAACGATCACAGTGGAGGATGCTCTTCACGCGATTCTTCTTGCCTCGCAAATGAGTCTGCACACAGCTTGCCATCGACATTGCCGGAAGCGAGGAAGGTTTCGCCGCCATGATGAACGAACGCGCCGCTGCACTTGGTTGCACGAATACCCATTTTGTCAATGCAAACGGTCTGCCAGATCCGAACCACTACACCAGTGCACACGATATGGCACTCATTATGCAGGAGTGCATCAAAAACGAGACCTTCTGCCGCATCGAGTCCGATCTGACCTACACAATTCAGCCGACCAATATGACCTCGACACCGCGTGATCTTCAGAACCACCACGCATTGCTGTTCCAGGACGGTCAGTGGGGATACAAGGGTGCTTTCGCCGGAAAGACCGGTTATACCGATGAGGCACACAACACACTCGTTACCGCTGCCAAGCGAGGCAATATGACGCTGGTCTGCGTTGTTTTAACCTGTGATAACCTCGATTATATCAACGATACCCGTACCGTACTTGATTTCGGTTATGATAATTTTACACATTATACCCTGAAGAACGCAAAAAAGGAAAGTCTTTCCGGTGTGGTAACGCTTCCAAAGAATGCGAAAATTGAAACTGCAACCTACACCGATCCGGACGGCGCTTCCGTTGAGGAACCGTACACCCGCCAGTATTTTTTCGATGATCACTTCATCGGAACAGCCGAGGTTTCCGCTCCATGTACTGTTTCCGACAGTTCTTCGTTTTCCTCCGATTCATCAGAAGAAACCGACAGCACAGATATTCCAACACCGAAAGAAACCAAGAAAATTTCTTTTCTCTCCACACTGCTCTATATTCTGCTTGGCCTGAACGGTGTCGCTTTTCTGATTCTGATCATTGTCGTGATCAACAACGCGAGAAAGAGACGGAAACGCAGAAACAGACGCCGCAATAACCGAAACAAACGGCACTGATCTTCTAATTTATAAGCAATCAGGACCTCCCGTCCAACGGGTGATCCTGATTCAAGAGTTCGACGGAAGTCGAACTTTCCTATAAGAAGTAAAGAATGGCATCGAAAACGCAACCGATTTCGATGCATTTGGGTATAACGCAGAGCTACCGCCAGAAATATTTGCTAGTGCGACAGCCCTTTTTGTTGCTTATTTATTTTCCAAGATACTGTTCTAAAATCTGTGGTTCGATTCTTTTCCAGTTTCTTTCCTTTACCGTCTCTTCTGCTCCCGTATCCAGTTTTTTCCTCAGTTCCGCATCTGTCAGAATACGCTCAATCGCCGCTTTTGCCTCCGCGAGATTTCCCTGCGGATAGAGAATACAGTTTTCCCCATCTTTCAGGTATTCCAGATTGCCACCGTTCGGCACAGCAACGACGTAGCCGCCGGACGCCATCATCTCAAGCGGCGGATAGGAAAAGCTTTCCAGCAGGCTTGTTTTCAGCAGGATATCACACGCCGCATAGACTTCCGGTGTTTTTTCATATGGAACCCGGTGTAAAAAGCGGTCCACGCGGTACCAGGATTTCGGATTTCCATTGTAGGACATGTACCAGATCTCGAATTTTTCCAGATCCAGCTGTTCCACGATACGGAAGCTCTCGTCCACGTTTTTATGCTCCGCGCTGCAGTCTCCCTCGATCAGAATCCGAATTTTTCCCTGCAGATCCCGCCCCCGTTTCGGATAGAAGGACGGATCGATGCCGTTCGGAAGATAGGCTGCTTCGGTATGGTATTCCTCCCGCAGCCAGTTCTGACACCATTTGGAAATGGTTACGTACTCCATCGGGCTCCTCATCCGGTAAGTCGCCGAAGTTGCGATCCGGTACGGGCTTCCCGGCGGATAAAATCCAACTTCAAAATTCTGCACCAGATATTTTTTCTTCGGATCTTGCTGGACTGTTCGACGAACTCTGCGGTATTCCACATCGTCGCTACCGCAAGATCCAGCGTTCCCTGCAGTTTCTCTCGCTCGGCCGACAGCACCGGAAAATGGAAATCACCCTCATGATACCACTCCGCCTCCCCTTCCAGAGTAAAGAGGCTGACCTGCGCTCCTGCTTTTACCAGCATTTCCGCATGAAGAAGTGCAACGCGGATGCCTCCGCTGATCTCCATCGCTGGAAGCACAAAGGCACAGCGTAGATTCCAGTGGCGCTCCACCCACTCGCAAATCCCGGTGGCATGAAAGATTGTGACACACTCGCGGCTGCACCGGCCATATGCCCGTCCGGCAATGGCTTTTCGTGCCGGTTCGTCGTCGATCAGCCACTGCAGTTTTTCCAACCACTCCGCTTCGTCTCGGCAGAGTACGCCGTCTTCTCCATCCTGTACCATCTCAGCAAAAGCGCCGAGATTGCTGGCTGCTGTCACAGTCTGCACCAGAGCCGCTTCCACCCATTTATTTTCCGATTTCGCACGGTTAAAAATCGTATCGGTAAGCGGAGCCAAGTTGATATCCACCGACGCAATCCGCTCCGGCAGTTTTTGGTAATCGACAAAGCCCTCCATCTGGATCTGGGAAGCAAACAGTTTCAGCTCCACCGGGAGTTCCAGAATTCCCACGATGAGGAGTTCCAGGTTCGGATTTTTGCCAAGCAACTGTTTCAGCACCGGAACGATCATCTCGATGTCGTCCAGATGCGTCGCACTGCCGCTGAAATAGCCAAGGCGTACTTTTTTCGCCGTTCCATCTGCTTCGTTCTTTTTCTGTTTTTCTTTTAACACCGCCTCGGACAGTAGCAGCATCTCATCTGACGCACAGTTGCGGTTGATCAGCACCTCCGGTACGTACTGCTTCAGTTCTTCTGCCAGCGCCGCTGTCGTCGTAACCGCCGCATCGCAGAGGGAAAGCAGCTCGCCCATGTTTCGGACATTCTGATCGTATGCCTGCCGTTCTTCCGGCTGCATCCGGTCGAGAAACGGAATCTGATCGGTGTATTTCGTATCAATCACAAGATCATCCACATCGTACCACAGAGGCTTGTTCATCTGCTTTGCCATTGTGGCAATTCCCGCAGGTGTCCGTCATCGGGCAGCGGAAAATCACGAACGCGCCGTAGCAACGTACCATCCAGGGCTTCAACTCCTGAAAATAAACCGTATCACACGTATATCCGCCTGCCTCCAGCTGCTCCATCTGATGCACCACGCGGTACCGGTGTGGATGCGGCAGCTGTTCATTGCAGCCACTGATAAAGAGAATATCCCGGTAGACCCGGGATTTTTCTCTCTGAAACTCTTTTTCTTTTTTTGCCCGCGCAAGGTACCCTTTCGTACGCCCAGCCAGACCGCCGATTCCTTCTTCTGCAACAGCTTTTTTTAATTTTGCTGTCAGCACTGAAATTTTTTCCAAACGTTTCACCGCTTTCTTTCTCTGTTCCGCTTACCGCAATCCGTAGTAGTTCTGCAAGTACATCGGATAGATGATTCTCGCCCAAGTAAATGCCGCTAATGCCGCTGCCGCCACACAGACCAGAATACAGAACAATTTTTCATACTTCTGTAGTTTTTTTCTCCCGTTTCAGGAACGCCTGCACACCCTTCGTCACGAAATACATCAGCGGAATCAGCATCGGCATGCTGTATCGTCCTGCGGCTGAAAATCAGAACTGTAGGAGTAATACGCATTCAGATAATTCGGGATCAGCAGGGCAAACACATTAGCCCAGGTAAACCATCCCAGTTTACTCCATTTTCTCTTCGTTTTTCCGGTAAGAGCCGTCTGCGTGCCGTCTGCATTCCAGAAGAAAAAGTCTCTCTGGCAACAGTTCCGCATCAGAATGAGACCGACAAGAAGACAGCAGAGGTACGGAACAATAATCATCGTGGAAAGATAAATCTTATTGTAGCCAAACGCGCCGACAAAGCTGTACAGCACTGTTACCAGCCAGTCATGTTCCAGAAAACTCGGCTTATAGAAGATCATATGCAACATGGAGCCTCCTTTTTTCTGGAAGGTCTTGCTGTGCGACGGCTTGTACTGGTATCTTGCATACAGTTCCGCGCTTGCGCTCGATGCCTGGCGTCCCAGAAAATCTCCTCCATAGAGAATAGCATTTCGAATAAACCACCACAGAGCAATGACACAGACGATCACCAAAATAAAAAGACCTTTTTGGATCATTTCTTTCCATCGTTCTTTGACCGGTTTCGACTGGTCCGTCAGCATCGTTCCCACAAAGTAGAAAAACGTCATCAGAATAAATCCATACGCATTGTAATACGACAAGAAACAGATTCCCATTCCAACGGCCGATACCGCACACGTGGTCCAGCTCCATCCCTCTTTGTACGCCTTTACCCAGGAATAAAAGATAATGGCCGTCGAACACATTGCAAGCGCGTCGCAGTTGACATAGGAATATAAAATCACATTGCCCGGCAGGAAAACCACCAGAGTCGTAAACATCCATGCGTAGCGTCTTGGAAACAACAGCTTTGCCGTCTTTAAGACCACCCAGGCAGTAAGCGCTCCCAGCAGAACATTTACAAAACGGGCGGAAATGAGCAGCATCCACTCATCCGTGGAAAACAGGCTCATCCCCTTCATCAAAACTGCAGATGCCATATAGGAGAGAATCGGATTGAATGCATAGGAAATCCCCCAATCCTCATTCCGAATCAGCGGTTCGTCACCCCGCGGAAGCTTCCCATATTCATAAATGAACTGTGGAATCTGATACCGCATTGATTCATCCGACGAGAAATTGTATCGCTGCGTACAGGACCACAAAAAGTAAAACAGGAATACGCCGAATACAAACAGAATCTCGATTCTGCGTTCTCTGCTCACATCCTTACTGCAGTTTTTTCTCATCTTCCTCAATTCCTTTTAGCATACTTGCGTAAACTTTTTCGGCTTCTTTGTACCAGGAGGTTCCCTTTACGAAATCCATTCCCTTTTTGCGGATTGTAGCCAGCTCATCCGGGTGGTTGAAGTAATATTCCATTCTATCTGCGATCTGGATCGGATCATAGTCAACCAGAATGGAGTTTTCCTCATTTACCATCCAACTGCTGTTTGCACCCTTGGAGCAGACAGCGACCGAGTTGCAGGCCATAACCTCGAACGGTACGAGGGAAAGGTTGGTATTCGAAATAACAAGGCACATATCACAGATCGCATAGGAATCTGCCAGCACCTGCGGTGTTACGATACCTAAATTTCTGTGTTTGAACGGAATCTCATAGCCGCTGACATCCCATCCCGCGAAAACAACCTCGATCTCCGGCATTCTGCGGCACAGCTCATTGAGTGCCAGCATACCGAGCTCAAAATCACGTCTCGGGGTAACCGGGCGGGCATAGAAGAAAACTCTCTTCTCGTTGTCCTGCTTTTCCTTCGGCTGATATACCTTGTCATCGTAGGAGAAATGGAAGCTGTCTGCCTGCATGCCGTATTCATTTCTCATGATATCCCGCAGCCAGTCTCCTGCTGTGATTCCTCGGAATCCCATCTTGTACGTGTTCTCTGCAAACTCATACTCCGAACCGTGTGCATAGAAATGCGGCTCGAAATCCTGTACGAAGTAAAACTTCGAAATCGTATTCTGGAATTTTCTTACGTAGTAAGCGGTGGTCCAGGAGGTTGCTACGGTTGCATGTGCAAATTTCATCTGGGATACATCGCAGTAAACTTCTACTTCCGGCACAAGAAGCGGGAAGTACTCTTTTAGGAATTTGCGGATGGACGCATTATCCTGAAAATTCGGGGACATGTAGAGATAAACTCTACTGTGGAAACCGAGGCGCTCCAGGTTGGAAATAAAACGGAAAATGGTGGTATGACCGCCGGAACCAGGTCCCATTTCCGGTACAACCCAATTCAGGATCTTTTTCTTGTCGTTTTTATGTTTCTCATACTCTTTTTGATTGAACGGGATCGGATCGTTGTCTACGACAAATCTGTAAAATCCGATGACGTTGTTCTTCGGCGGTACAGCCGGCTCATTGCCCTGTTTTGCGCGCTCAATCGTTTCTTTTAATCCATGATTCTTCAGATACCGTAACGCACGGTATGCTACATTTGGTTTTTTCACGTTTCTTTTTCCTTTCTTCTATGCATGTCTCTGATCGTACTGCTGCGAAATGTGACGATCCAGGAACTGTTGTTTCCGTTTGGAATACAGATGGTATTTTCCGCCGAGATAGCCGCCCACAAAGCGGTCAAAATTGCGAAACAGGGAATAAAATGCCCAGTGGATTTTCTCTTTTTTACTGAGCGGCTGCTGACGGATATACACGCAGTCCCCTCTCACCTGACGGTACAGCATGCCCGGAAGCTGCGTCCATTTCTGTGCAATCATATACTGATGAACTTCATATAATCCCTTCTGCTCATCATAATACCGTTTGAAATACGTTCTGAGTTTGAAATTGTGGGAATGATATACCGGTGCATACGGGCAGTATACTTTTTTGAATCCGAGTTCAATCATCTTTCTCGCCCAGATCTGATCCTCGGCAAAGTTGACATCCTCATACGGATATTTTTCAAAAATATCTCTTCGGATACAGGAGTTATTGTCGGAGAAAAACGCCAGATAATGACGATATCCTTCTTCTCTTTCGTAGCGTTCCGGATCATCAAGGTGGAAAATCGTATTAGTTTCTCCAAATCCTTTAAAATGGCCGTCCAGATCACGCTTGTCAAGCAGATTGCAGTCCGGATACGGATAATGAATCCCGAATCCTCCCACGATTTCCGGGTCCATCTTCATGGCATCAATGAAATTCTGCAGCCAGGTATCGGTCGCTGGAAGCGCATCCTGCGTAATAAAGATGATATACGTTCCGTTTCCTTTGGAAGCACCATAGTTTCTCGTTTTTCCATGTCCAAATTCGGACGGCTCAATCTGAAACAAACGGCATGGATATTTGCGGATCACATCGAGAGTTCCGTCCTTTGACCCGGAATCCACGCAAATTACTTCATATTCATACTCTGTCTTCTGTTTGAAAACGGCATCCAGCACTTTTTCAACAGATGCCCACCATTTTTGGTAGGAATGACAATGGATACATCCATAGTTATTTACTCCTTTTTATCACATGCTGCACTTTATCTGCCATACGCACAACCTTACGCTGGCGCATCCGCTCCAGCTCTTCCTCCAGAAACTGCTTCTGTTTTCTCGTTTCCTGGAGTTCTTCTTCCCTGTGTGCAAGTGCCGCTTTTTCTGCTTCGATTTCTGCCTGCAGCTGGCCTTTCCGATAAATCTCCCCGTTCAGTTCATCCTCAGATCTTTATTCTGACGGATATATTGAATAAACTGGGACGTAACGCCATCGCCTTTGTAGTAAATCCGGTAATCAATCCGGATCTGTTCATAACCGGCATTCCGGAATTTCAGAACCGGCGTTCCAAGGAAATAATAGTCGTCGATAATCTCAAGCTCGGCGTTGTGCGAAAAAGCGATACGTTCCGTCTTTCCATCGCTGCATACGCCCGCGAGAGAACGGATTTTAATGACAGCCCCCTCCTGCATCAGCTGAAGGGAAAGCTCTCCGTCCGCGTCTGCCTTTTCAAGCATCATCACCTTCTGCTCATCCAAGCCGAAGCAGTCCTCATAATAGAGTTCTCTCTCCTCCGGTGCTGTTTCGGTGAGCACAACCGGTACATCATTTTTTCTTTTTCCCAGATAGAAAGCGGATAATTGTGCCGGTGCAGTTTTCCATAGAACGTGGCGAGCGCATTTGGCTCACCCTTTCCGGCCGCGAATTCCTGGAAGCACTCTTCCATATGGTAGTATACCGGAATCTCTTCCATGGAAATACCGCCAATGGCGTACAGTTCTTCCTGCTCTTCCTTCGTCAGTGCACTCGCCGCCTCCTGTAAAAAGACGCTCCGCGCATAGATAAATGCAATCGGTACGGCAAACGGGAATACCCACTCGTAGTCTGCCACCCAGACCTTTTCTCCATCCAGAAGAAGGTTGCCCGGAATCATGTCAATATTGGAAATCTCCGCTGCGGCAAGTCCTTCTTTCAATGCCGGATGGCCGAACACCTCACAGAACGCATCGGTTTCCACAAAGGATTTCTGCCCTTTTGCCGATGCAATGATCTGATACAGCAGTTCATAATCCTTTTTCAGCGATGCAAAATCTTTTTCTTTCCATGACGGGAAATGCGCGTTTCCAGACTTTCCCCTTCTACAAAAGGAAATGCAAGCGCGCATTTTTCTTCATCCAGTTCGCATGGGCAGATCTGTACGCCCGCATAGGCGTACAGATGCTCCAGCTTTCTATAGTTTTCATACATATGCCGGATGTGGAGTTCTCCCTCTTTCTGCAGCGGAAGCTCCACACACGCCGGATCCCATCCTCTTCTGTAATCCGGGTCATAATCTGAAATTCGTTCCGACGTTCTCTCGAAAATTTCGTATACAGAACTTTCCTCATACGTTTACTCCTTTTTCTCCACTTCAATCAGAAAGGAATTGGAAAAAACCGGAAACAGACCGGACTTCAGGATTCCGTCAAATGCTTTGCCTTCGTCAAAAAGTGTGATCCTGTCAGCATCAAAATTCCGCTGATTTTTTCTCAATTCACCCGGCTTCGGCAGATATTCATCCGAATAAATGACCGCCGGAAATTTGTAATCCGGATAGGGATAATAAAACTTGAACTTCGAAAAACCGTTTTCCTGCAGCATCTGCTCCAGCTCCGGTTTGCTGAATGTCTCGACAAAATCGATCCCCGGATATCCTTCAATTCCGGCAAATTCCCGGCCCACATGGTCTTCCCTGCAGCCGGCAAAATACTTCAGTCCCAGACGGTTCTCAATCGCAATCAGGATTTTTCCGCCCGGTTTTAAGAGACGATTGATCTTTTCCAGATATTCCGGATACGGATTATCCTTTCCAATATAGCTTTTTGCATACTCCAGAACACCGATCAGTGTCACGTAATCGAAGCGTTCTTCCATTTTTTCTGCAACAACATTAAAGTTCCAACCATAATCTCCAGGTTGGACGCATCCTGATTTTTGTAGGCATTGATCGTACTGCGCCGCTTCGACAGATCGTTTGCCACTACCCGCTTTGCATTTCTGCAGAGCACGCCGGAAATGGCTCCGCAGCCGGCTCCGACTTCAAATACGGAAGCATCGTCTTTCCACTCATACCAGTCCAGAATATTTTCCCGTTCCGGAGAGAGATGATAAAAAATCGGCCAGCTTTTTTCTGTGAGGATTACCTTCTGGTAATCCTCTTTCGGCGTCGTCTTGACGATCTCCAGCAGCCGGTCCTCAATGCTGCCGTCGCTGTAAGCATCTTCGCCGTCATAATAATCCAGGTTCAAAAGAACATTTCCTATTGTTTCTTTCATATAACCCCCGTCGTTTATCCTCCGCATCCTACTCGTAGGTCACGGTAGAGTTCATATCAAAAAATCCTACGGTGTCTTTCATGGAGAAGACTTCCAGGAAGCAAGCATCGTACAGTCTGTGGTGGATCACCAGCTCTTCCAGATGGTAGCTGGTACATCCAAACGACATCAGATACTGTCCGCTCTGCAGCGGCATGATCTGGTCAAAGCATACCGTGACGGTCTTTCCTGCTTCCACCACGTCTTTTGTGTAATCCTCCAGCGCCGTATTCGTTCCGGTAATCTCCGTTCCCTTCCGGTCTTTGATCGAAAAGGCAAAAATCGGATGCTCCATCGTTTCATGGAACTTGATTTTCATCTTGATGCGGAATCTCTGGTTTTTATCCACAGAAGATGTAATCATACCTTTGTGGTCGATAATCGCAAAGTCCACGATCTCCGCAGCCTTGTCTCCATACTCTACCAGCTGCGCATTCGCAATCAGGCGTTCTCTCCAGAGGCCTTTTTTCGGCTTTTCTGCCGATACGGCACCGGATGCATCTGCTTCGGTTCTCTCTTCGGTCTGTTCTGCACTCTCTTCGGTCTCTTCCTCTTCTTTTGTCTCGTCATCGTACTGGTTGGCAAGAATCTTCTTGTAGACATCGACTGCCTCCGACGATTTTCCAACCATCACCTGTTTTCCTTTGTTAATCAGAAGACATCTCTCACAGTACTTGATGACGCTGCCCATATCGTGGGAAACGAAAAGGATCGTTTTTCCTGCTTCTTTCAGATCGTTAAATTTCCGGTAACACTTGGACTGGAAGAAAATGTCTCCGACGCTTAAGGCCTCATCGACAATCAGAATATCCGGATCCACATTGATCGCAACCGCGAAGGCAAGGCGGGCAAACATACCGCTGGAATACGTCTTAACCGGCTGATTGATAAAGTCACCGATCTCTGCAAACGCAATGATATCGTCGAGCTTTGCCTTCATCTCCTCCTCGGTATAGCCAAGCATCGTTCCGTTCAGGAAAATGTTCTCAATACCGGTATACTCCATGTTAAAGCCTGCACCCAGTTCCAGAATGGCACTGACTCTTCCCTTTAACTCCACGTTTCCGCTCGTCGGGTTTAAGACACCTGTGACGATTTTCAGCAGTGTGGATTTTCCGGAACCGTTCGTTCCAATGATACCGACACACTCGCCTTTGTGCACCTCGAGCGAGATATCCTCCAGCGCAAAATGATCGGTGTGATAGTTTTTATGTGTCAGTGAAAGCGATTCTTTCAGACGGTCCATCGGCTTTTCAAACAGCTTGTAGACCTTGCTGACATGGTTAATTGAAATTACTGTTTCTGTATTTTCTGTGCTCATTCCATCCTCCTATAATACATCTGAGAAATGAACCCGGAGGCGCTTGAACACTTTGGAACTGATTAGTCCTGCCATAAGCACAAAAGCCCAGAAGTAAAGGGTGTGCCATGGATGCTCGAAGAACCAGAGTCCATTCATAAAGCTGTCACGATATCCCTGGACAATATAGTACAGAGGATTCAGCTTCAGAAGGCTGTTCAGCCAGTTCGGAATATTCGGAATTGTTGTGGTATCCCACAGAATCGGGGTTGCCCACATGCCGACATTCAGAATTACATTGATAATCTGGCCGAAATCGCGGAAAAACGGTGTGATGGAACAGGTCAGATAGGAAAGTACAACGACGAGACAGATCACCGCAAAGGTATAGTACCCGATCTGGATAATCTGAACCGGCGGAAGTTTTCCCATCAGTGCAAAAATCAAAATAGCAAACACAATAAAGAACAGATGTACAAACAGGGAAGAAATCACCTTTACAATCGGAAGTACACTGATTTTAAATACGACCTTCTTTACCAGATAACTGTATTCCAGCAGACAATTTGACGCACTTGGCAGCGCATCAGAAAAGAAGAACCACGGAATAATACCGGAAACCAGCCAGCAGATATACGGATATCCAGTGGCAGCTGGCTGCACGCGCAGTCCGAGCTGGAATACGACAAAGTAAACAGCAACCGTCACCATCGGCTGGATAAATGCCCATATAATGCCAAAATACGCTCCGGCGAATTTATTGCGGAAATCATTTTTTGACAGTTTCCAGATCAGTTTCCGGTTCTGATAAAGTTCTTTGAATACGTTCATAAATGTTTTTTACTCCTTATTTCTTTAAATCCTTAATTCCGCCCCATTTATGATCTTTTTCCGAAATAATCAGATCTTCTTTTGTCATTCCTTCCGGCATCGGCCACTCCACGCCGATCTCCGGATCGTCAAAGTACAGACCGCCCTCATCGTTTGGATGATAGAAATCGGTACATTTATAAGCAAACTCTGCATAATCAGAGAGTACGATAAATCCATGTGCAAAGTTCTTCGGAATAAAGAACTGTTTCTTATTTTCTGCCGAAAGCAGGACGCCGAACCATTTTCCGTAGGTTTTGGATCCCTCGCGAAGGTCAACCGCAACATCGAATACTTCTCCGTTTACCACGCGTACCAGTTTGTCCTGCGGGTAATTGATCTGGAAGTGAAGTCCGCGCAGGACACCTTTTTGGATGCAGACTGGTTATCCTGTACGAACTGGACATCAATGCCGGCTTCTTTAAAATCATTGTAATTGTATGTCTCCATAAAATATCCGCGCTCATCGCCGAATACGGTCGGGGTAATTACTTTTAATCCTTCAATTTCACAAGATTCTACTTTAATTTTTCCCATTTTTCTTTCCTTTCTCTTCTCCACAAAAATGTGAACAGATCTTTTTTTGACCTCTTTTGTGTCTACAATCTTTGCTATTATACCATTCTTTTCTGAGAAACTCAAGAACCCATTTTCACGCCCGCCCCGCCGCTTTTTATGTAAATTCCCGGATTTTCATTTTCCACTCGTATTTTTTAAGAAAATACTATTTTTTTCGTAAAGTTTCTGTTATAATATCGTAAGTTCCCAGTTATATTTTATACCTAACGCTACCTGTTTGTTACCTATTATAAAACACTAAAGAAAACTGGAGGTTATTTACTGTGTCTCGCAAAAAAAGTACAGCATGTTGGAAAGATACTTTTTTCCATTCTTTCCGTTCTGTTAGGATTCCTTGGGATCCTTCTTTTTACGTCTTCCCGCTGGATGCTCGCGACCTGGGCGCATCTTGATATGGAAGAACTTGTTTATCACTTAAAGGCACCCCTTGAGGTACCAGCAAGGATGTGCTCTGGAGTTACGTCTGGTCCTGCGGCATGATCTCTTTTGCCGTTCTTGCTATTCTGATCGCGCTTTTTATTATCCTGCGCCATCGGAAGAAAGTGGAAATCATTCTCGGTTGCATCTGCATTGCCCTGGGAATCGCTCTTTCTTCCTATTCTCTTTATAATGTCTGGACGACGCTGGATATCGATACTTACCTGCACATTCAGAACAGCTACAGCACTTTGATCGAAGATAATTACGTCAATCCGTCCCAGACAACGATTACATTCCCGGAAAAGAAACGGAATCTGATCTATATTTATCTGGAATCAATGGAAAGCACCTATTCTGATAAAAAAGACGGCGGTGCTTACGACCACAATTTTATTCCCGCCCTGACTAATCTTGCCCTGGACAATATCAATTTTTCCAACTCCGACAAGCTGGGCGGCGCTTATCCGACAACCGGAACCACCTGGACCATGGGCGGTCTCTTTGCACAGACTTCCGGTCTTCCGCTGAAGCTTTCGATTCAAGGCAATGAGATGGCTTATCAGGACAGCTTTTTTCCGCAGCTTTCAACACTTGGCGACGTTCTCAATGAAGCGGCTACAAACAGTACTTTATGATGGGTTCCGATGCCGCATTCGGCGGACGGAAGAATTACTTCACTTCGCACGGTGATTATGAAATTGACGATTACTACTGGGCGATCAGCGAGGGACTGATCCCGGAAGGCTACTACCAGTGGTGGGGCTATGAAGATGCCAAACTGTTTGAGTATGCAAAAGATAAACTGACGGAGATTTCCAAGAATGACGAACCGTTCAACTTCAGTATGCTGACTGTTGCCACCCACTTCGAGGACGGCTACAAATGTGACGAGTGTGATGAAAAGCAGTACGGAGATGACCACTACGGTATGGTGATTGACTGCTCCAGTTCCCGTGTCAGTGAGTTTATAGACTGGATCAAGGAACAGCCTTTTTATGAAAACACGACTATAATTCTTTCCGGTGATCATCTGACCATGGACTCTGATTTTTGTGAAAACATCGATGAAGATTATCAACGTTCTACTTATAACGCTATTTTAAATTCACCCATTCTTCCGGTTCATGAAAAAAATCGGATTTTCACCACGATGGATATGTTCCCAACTACTCTCGCAAGCCTTGGAGCTGTCATTGACGGTGACCGTCTTGGACTTGGTACGAATCTTTTTTCAGACAAGCCTACACTTGCCGAAGAACTTGGCTTCGATGACTGAATCGCCAGCTCTCTATGGGCTCCCGATTCTTCGATGAACTTGATGCTGATCTTACCCCCGTCTGGGTCGGCGATGGCGAATATCAGAAATTTTATATTAAGGAAGAAGATCGATTTGCCAATAACGAATGGGTAACTTACAATCCACATCAGCTCTGGGCTGACGGTAAGCAGTCTTATTTTATTGATAAGGACGGCCACGCGGTTTCCGGCTGGCAAAAGCTTGAGGATGGGAAATGGTATCATTTTTCCGAGTCGGATTACCATCTCATCGAGGGTCCTTGCGATACAAATCCTGAATTGGAAGAGGAAACACCCGACTCCACTTCGGTAAGTGACATTTCCTCCGCTTCTTCTTTTACAGAAAACGATTTGGATTCCACAGTCGAAAGTTCTTCTTCTGGAATAGATGAGGACGATTTCTCTGAAAATGAGGATAATTCCAAAACCATCAGACATCTAGGCTCTTCTGCGGAAGATGATCCTCACAACCTGTCTCCTATCGATTATCAATAAAAATTTGATAACGATTCAGATCTATGCAATATAAAATAAAATCCCGCAGAAAAAGTTTTCATTTCTTTTTCTGCGGGATTTTTATTTTGCAAAATATTTAAAGCAGTATACGCTTAACTATTGTCTTACGTACAAAAATATGTTTTTTCCCATTTTTTTCACCTGTATAAGGATCCACTGGATCAGTAAGGCAACAAAAATCGCTGCTAATAAACACAGAATTTTTGTCTGTTCTACGTCCTTCGGCATATAATACCACCAAATATCACTTTTACATCTTGACCAGTCAAACTTCAAAAACAGCTTTGTGCCATTCGCAATTGTTCCGAAAGCAACTTTTACAAGTAAAAAACCCAAAAACTGATTTTCCATAATCGAAAATGTGTTGTCTGCAAGAAGATTAATCCACTTTTTTCTTCCAAATACTGGTTCCATTATCGTTGCAATCCGCATCCAAAGTGCAATTCCCAAAAAACCAATAATAATTGGCATGACCGGTCCTTGATTAAAGTCATTGCACCACGCTGGCGTATAAGCAACCTAGTTTTATAATGAAGAAAAATCATAAGTTTTGCAGCAAACACAATCGCAAAATACACTACAGATGGAATCCTGTCCACATATTTCTCCAGTATCTTTTTATAAAAAATACCCATTGCATAAAACGGAGCAAAATACAGAATTCTGACCACTGTCAGCCACCAGCTGGTGCGATATTCCATAATCGCCAAAAAATTGCCGCCCATTCCAATAAGTACTGCCCCTGCAAAAAATATCCATTCCGGTATCTGCCATCCTTTTCGCTTAAAAAATGCCCGAATCATACAATTTAATATTTCTACCATAAACAAGGGCACAATATACCAGCCGGCCATATTAAGGACAAACTGATGCCCATCGTTTAAAGGTGAAATCAGAATATTGTGCAAATTAAATTTTCCACCGATTTGAAAGCCCCACCGATGTAATAACCTGACAAGCAGCCCATACGCAATCGTATACCCATACATTGGAAGTATCAGGGTACGAAGCTTTTTACAGACATATCTCCCCGGTCGTTTCAGTGCTGCATCTTTAAAAAAATATCCTGAACAAAAAGTAAACAGCGCCAGATGGATTCCCTCATACGGAAACCATTGCGCAAAGTCCAAAGAAATTCCACCACCATCACAATGTCCCGCAACAACCATCAGAATCGCCACAGCATATAATATCTTAAAACGATAATCTATTTTTTTCTTATTCATAATCAAAAGCCGTTCGTTTGTTGTACGCAGACCCCCTATTTCAAAGGACAAGGACTGCTTAGCTGATATCGCTTTCTTTCCATCATCGGAACATTTTACGGCAATGTATACACCAGTACTCCCAGGATAATAATCAGATTCCCAATCAGCTTTCCTTTTGATACCTTTTCTTTCAAAACGCCAAAGGAAAGCAGCAGGACAAAGACGTACGTAAAGGTATCCAACACCGGACCGTATTTCAAATCTACTGTGTGTAGGCATACGTATTTAAAAGAAGTACACTGCCAAAAATCAGATACGCCACAATCACGCGCCAGTTCAGATACTCGCGAAGTGCAGATGCATGCTCCTCGTTGGCGCTTTGTTTCAGCAGAATCTGTGATACTGCTGAAAACATTGTACAGATCAGCATTAAAATCATATATTTATTCATATCGCTGCACCACCATAACTCCCACCAGCACAATCAGAAGGCCGATGATATTTTTTACCGTCAGATTTTCATGAAAAATGAGCACGGCCCAGATCTGGGACCAGATCAGATAGACGCTGCGGTTTGCATATGCGGTTGACAAAGAGAATTTTTTGATTACCTTCTGCCATGCAATAGCGTAAATGCCACAGTTTGCAACCATCAGAAATAAAAATACATATAATAGAGGATTTTTGATTCCTCCCCGGTTCAGCTGAACCGATGCTGCTTTCGAGAACACACTCGTCAGAGAAAACAGCAGGATATTCAGGTGCAGCTGAATATAATCTTTTGCCTTATTCAAAAACAAGTCCTCCTTCTTACTTTTCTTCCACGCGGAAAATGATATGCCCTTCTACTTCTCTTACCGGGATGCACCCCGCTGTTTCCACATAGGATACTGCCGCTGAACTGCTCGAAAGTACAATATACTCTGCATTCATTTCCCTAAGACTTCTGTAAAATTCTTTCTGATCCAGCGACAGATCCATCTGTGTGATAATCTGAAGGATCTTTGTTTCGTCTTCAATTTCCTGCTCGGTCAGTGCATCGGTTGATACCGTATTGGAGCCCTGATAGGTCAGAACCATATCGCGGTCCAGAACCAGTTCAAACGAAGCATCATACTGCCGCACGATCAGGTTGAAATCCGGTTCAAAGACAACTCTTACGGTTCCCTCTCCCGCTTCTTCGTGCAGCACCGTACAGACGGCCAGAAGATCATCTGGCATCTTGTACTGGTTATCCGGCAGCTTCGGCAGTCCGCCAGCCAGTACGGAATTTCCGCCAAAACAGATGACCGCTGCCAGCGCAGCCGCGGTCAGATACCGTCTCCAGCCTTTTTTCTGCCCGCCCACAACTTTCGTGCAGGCATATCCGATGGTCAGTACCATCGGCAGAATCCAGAAAAACCGGTAATAGACATTGACCATTCCAAGTTTTCCCAGGATATATTTCACCGCAAATGGATTGTATACCGTAAAGGCCAGAAAAACAGCGGTTGTTACGAACACATACCGCTCTTCCTTTTTTCCTTTTAAAGCGAGATACAGCACCGACAGCAGAAACAGCGTCAGTACGGTTGTGTTTCCTCCAAACGTCACAAAGACCTGTCTCACAAAATCGAGGCCGCTCTCATTCAGATTTATTCCGCCCACATTTTCTCCTTTCTACCGCACAACCGGAATCTGCAGGATACCGCGCACACCAAGGAGATAGACCCCAAGCACCAGCACACACGGCAGCACAGCAAGCAGATAGAGCCGCTCTGTCCCCAGCGTTTTTTCCGCACAAGATTCGGCAGAATCACAGCACTCATGGCCACCGGTACGGTCATCATGGATGACATCGTAAGGTCAATCGCAGCGACGCCTGTCATGAAAAACAGCAGCCAGACTCTCTTTCCGTTTTTCTCCTGATACATGCGCAGGCCAAGATAAAACAGAAACGGGAGGATGATATTGCACAATACGGCCTTTCCCTCGTATCCCCTCGTCAGCAGGAACGACGCATTCGAAAAGATCGTATGAAAATTCAGATTCACAACACTAATAAAGCACAGGAGCACCCATACCATCTGTTTTTCTTTTAACAGCGCCTTTCCGATCTGTGCATAGACGAGATAACTTAAAACTACCGTCATCATACAGAGAATCACCTTCGTCACTACGAGCGGATGAAGGCCCGTTAAACGGCACAGTACTGCATTTGCTGCCGGATACATGCTGAACACATAACGGATGTTAAAAAAATCCAGTGCTTTTCCTGTATATGGGTCAAAGCTGCTGATGGAATCTGTCGCAAGGTTCGTTGTCACACTTCCCACATAATACGCTGCATCCGCACTGCCGTTTTCCTGCAGTGCAGCAACAAAATACAGCTGGATTCCAATCAGCACCAGCATCACATAAAAAGCCGCCGTCTTTCCTCTCCAGAAACCGCCGCTTCTTTTTCCCCACTCTCTCCACATTCCCAGATGAAGACAGATGGAAGCAATTACAAGGACAGCCACAACAGCAGCCCATACCCATGCGAGCAGATGCAGCTTTGCACCGAGCACCATCATCGGCACAGAAATCAGTTCAAATAAGAAGTAATATGCAATAAAGCCAAACAGCACAGTTTCACCCAGATGTCCGCTCTCATACCTGTTTTCTCTGATAAAAAAAAGAACCCAGGCAGCAGAACACTGCGAGCATTCCCAGAAACAGTGCCGGCATTTTTAATAAGGTAATCATGTTTGGTTCCTTTCTTTTCCTTACATTCCCAATCCCACTCATTCTAACATGATGCCCTGTCTGCGTCAAGTAATCGAAATTCTAATAAACATTGACTTTTCCCTGAAATTTTGTATAATTGTGATGTCGGGCGCTTATTTTCCGCCCGGCTGTTTTACTTTTTGTTTTAATGATATATGTTACGAAAGGAGCCATTGATATGCCTTTTTCCCGGCATACCCGCAGATCCGTGTTTTCCATCGGCGCGGCATCCCTTGCCGCTGCTTTTCTTTTTCTCACCCCGGAAAACACACATGCGGCTGATACTACAGCAAAAATTCACATTCTGACACTCGGCAGCGGCTCCAATGCCATCGTTCTGGAAAGTGTAGACGATAATGGCCAGAAAATTTTCGGCATGGTAGACTCCGGCGAGGACTGGGATTACCCTGACGGATCTGATCCGCGTTATCCGCTGCGCAGCGGCATCACAACGTCGACCGGCTACGACGATGAGGTACTCTCCTACCTGGACTCCCTCGGTGTCACCTCCGATAATCTGCAGTTTTATGTTGCAACACATCCGCACAGCGACCATATTGGAACCGGCGATACCATCGTGCGGCTGTATTCCCCCGACCGGTTTATCTGCTCCCGTATGATGACAGTTATATCTATAATACTGCGCGTCTCTGGGACAATCTTTATGTCTACGACCAGCTTCTTACTGCTGTAGAAGAGACTGAAGGTGTGACCTGATCCAGCATCTGAATCCCGGTGCCGCCTCCGCAGAAGAAGGATCTCCTGATTTTGCTTTTGGAAATTTCCAGATCCAGATTGTCAACTACGAGGAAGATTATCTCACAAGTCCAAAAGAGGACGCCAACCAGTTCTGTCTTGGTGTAATTGCCTCCGCAAACGACCACCGCGCTTTTCTGACGAGCGATATCGACGACGTCGAGGCGATGCCAGCCGGATTGTTTCGAACTACGGGCTGTACAGCATTGATCTGATGACTTCCAATCATCACGGATATCCGAATGCTGTCGATGCAGACTATCTTGCTGCCGTCAACCCGGAATATTTTATCCAGACCGGTGACTTCCGTATTATGGATAACGATACCGTCGAGACCCTGACCTCTCTGGGGCTGCGCGTATTTTCCACGACAGAATATTCCGGCGATCTTCCGGCAGTCATTGCTGACTTTTCCGGTTCCGCGGTCACTTCCAACGTGGATGATACCTATGAAATTTACCGCGGCCGTTCTTCCAAGCTCGTTGCTTATCATGACGGCATCCCGTACAGCGGATTTTTCACCCGCGGCGGACAGAAATATTATGCAGACAGCAGCCATCTTCTCGTATGCTCCACTTCCTGGCGCGACACAGAAACGGGCATCGAATATACCTCCGATGAAAACGGCGTGATCACAAACGAACGCCACGTCATCGGCTGGGTAAAACGGGATGGAAAATGGTATTACTACAACGATGATGAAACACCGTATACCGGCTGGCTCACCCTCGACCACAAAACGTATTACCTCGGCGCGGACGGCGTTATGGCAACAGGCTGGCTTCTGCTTGATGGAGATTACTATTATTTTTCCGGCAGCGGTGAGATGCAGACCGGATGGCAGTTTATCAGCAACAACTGGTACTATCTCGCCAAGGATACCGGTATTATGTATTCGTCCGGATGGCACGCTGATCCGGAGACCAAAACGATGTACTATTTTTACACATGGGGAGGTGCCGCACGCAATACGACACTTACCTTAAACGGTTACCGCGTCAAATTTCTTTCCTGGGGCGGTATTTCCGGCAGCACCTGGCTGTACCATGACGGTGCCTGGTATTATGTACAGAAATATTCCTGCGTAACCAATGGCTGGTATCAGATCGATGGCGCCTGGTATTTTATGAATGCGGACGGTTCCCTGAAGCAGAACGAAAGTTTCCTGTATGACAACAATCTCTACTTTGTAAATAAGAGCGGAAAAATGTATCAGAACCAGTGGCTGAAATGGGATGGAAACTATTATTATCTCAGAAGCTGGGGCGGTGCCGCACACGAAGGCTGGCTGCTGCTTCAGAATAAATACTATTATATTAATGAGGACTGTACACGGAAAACGGATGAAGCCTTTACGTACGACAACAATCTTTATTTTGTTGATGAAAACGGCGTCATGCCGGCAAACCAATGGGTGATCCGGGACGGTGTCTGGTACTTTACCTACAGCTGGGGCGGTGCGAGAAAATCGCAGTGGTTCTATTATAAAAACAACTGGTATTACTTCAACGATGATGCTTCCATGCAGACCGGCTGGGCAGAAATTGATGGAAAAACATATTATTTCCAGAGCTGGGGCGGATGCGTCACCGGGACGAAAAAAATTGACGGAACAACGTATGTGTTTGATAAAAACGGTGTTCTGCTTTCCGAAAAAGAAAGCTAGAAAAATCCATATAAAAATGCGGCAGAAACGAAAATCTCATTCGTTTCTGCCGCATTTTTTATAAATTTCTTTTCCGGAACAGTGCACGAACGCACTGCCGGTAAATTCCGGTTCCCAGAAACAGGGTCAGATAGGCGATTTTCCGCCCGTTCGTGAAGTGATCGCCTTCCAGTACCAGAAGCGGATGCTTTTTAAGCTCTTTTGCCAGCCTCTTCGCAAGCGCCTTTTTCTCCGCGTCCATGGTTTCCAACAGCATCAGCTTGTCCAGCACGAAAAACCGCGCCCAGCAGCAGCGCACACCTGCTTCTTTTTTCAGCGCCGGGTGGCGTTCTTCCACGACATTCTGATTATGATCCCATACTTCCACCGAACCCAGATCTGACCAGCGAAAACCGCTTGTCGTGAGGCTTTCGCGCCGGTGCACATAATAGTATTTCTGTGCTGTGGAAAAGGCCACCTTCCGGCAGTGCTCCATTAACGGAACGATGACGTATGCATCCTCGGCGATTGTTTTCTCCGGATAGACAACGCCCTCGAAAATCTCTCTCCGATACAGCTTGCCCCACGCATCACGCCGAACACGCGCGCCTTCATCACCTGGCGCAGTCCCTCCTCGCTGTCGGTCACAGATTCGATTCCCTCCTGTTTCAGATCCGGCACCGGCCTTCCTTCATAGAGATCGTATCCGCGGCAGATACTCATTTCGGCATCATATTTTTCCGCCAGACGATACAGTGTTTCCAGAAGATCCTCCGCTGCGAAATCGTCGCTGTCCACAAACGTGATATAACGCCCCTCTGCAAGCGCAACGCCCGCATTCCGCGCCGAACTGACGCCGCCGTTCTCTTTTTGGTGATAACGGATCCGCGCATCCTGTTCTGCGTATGTCCGGCAGATTTCACTGCTCTTGTCGGTGCTTCCATCATCTACAAGAAGCAGCTCCCAGTCCGTAAAAGACTGGGAGAGAATGGAATCCACACATTTTTTTAAAAATTTTTCTGCCTGATACACCGGGGTAATGATTGAAATTTCCGGCATTGTTTTATCCTCTTTCTTTATTTCTTACAGCAGTAGTGTATCCCCTTATACTGCTCATACGGATGATCGAGATCCAGAAACGCCGCATCGTGGTGCCCTTTCTGCTGTTCTTTCGGCGGCAGTTTCATATAATTGCCGAACGCCATGCGCAGATATGTGTCATATCCGACCGGAATCGGCAGGCACTCATTCTCGAACGGAACCTCAATCGCCGATGCAAAAATCTTTTTCGGATATTTCCGGAGAATCGCCTGCGGTGCGCACATCTCGGTGATGCCGTCCACCCGTGGGCTGTCGATATCAAATTTTGTAATATAGTTTTCTGCCTGCTTCCAGATCCGGTACCGCATCTTCTGCGTCGGAGCCAGCGCCAGCAGAATCGTTCCCAGGTAATGCATAAACGCGCCGTGGCGTTCTTTGGTCGGAATAACCTGCGTGCAGAAGAGCTGGAAAATCTTTCCCTCGATCACCTGCCATTTCCGCGCAAGGTTTCCCGGTGCATAGCTCGATCGGGAGAATATCAAGCGCAACGCCGTGGCAGAGATCCATATCGACCTGCTCCTTTTTCACCTGCGTGGTGCGGCTGTCGCGGATGTTCGCAAACGTGTGCGCATTGCAGAAGCCCTCTTTCGGGTACTCGAGCTTGTAGATTTTACTCTCCTCCTGCGTATCCCAGATTTTCAGGAACTTCTCGTAATCTTTCCGCGGCATGAAAAAGTCGAGATCATCGTCCCACGGAATAAAGCCGCCGTGGCGGATTGCACCGATACAGCCGCCGCCGCAGAGATAACAGGTCAGATGATTTCTCTGGCACCAGTGGTAAAACATAACGGCCATTTCCAGATTTTTTTCCTGCAGCCGGCGCAGAATTTCGTCCTCGGTATTAAACATCTTTTTTTCTCCTCTTCCTTCGCGTTCAGGCTGATCGTCTGTCCTTCCTCGAGCCTTCTGTGCTCTCCTTTGTGAAGACAATCTTAAAGGTTGCAAGAATCAGCTTCAGATCCTCTAAAATCGAATAGCTCTCTATGTACATCAGATCCAGCTTCAACTTGTCGTATGCGGTCGTGTTGTACTTTCCGTAAATCTGGGCGTAGCGGTAAGGCCTGCCTTTACTTTCAGACGGTAAGCAAACTCCGGAATCGATTCCTCATATTCCTTTGCAATCTCCGGCCGCTCCGGGCGCGGTCCGACGACGCTCATATCGCCCTTGAAAATGTTCAGAAGCTGCGGCAGCTCATCAATTCTCGTCGCGCGGATCACCTTTCCGACCGGCGTAATGCGGCTGTCGTTCTTCGTTGCCAGGCGGGCTACGCCGTCTTTTTCGGCATCCACGATCATGCTTCGGAATTTGTAGACATAGAATTTTTTTCCGCCGATCGTGAGACGTTTCTGTTTAAAGAACACTGGGCCATGGTCATACAGCTTGATGCAGAGCGCTGCGATCAGCATAATCGGCGACGTGATCACAAGAAGAATCGTCGATACGAGCAGATCCAGCAGGCGCTTGCAGAATCTCTGATCAAACGAAAGACCACTGTTTCGCGCGAGCAGAAGCGGTGTATCGAAAATATGGAGCGCTTCCGCTTTCCGTACCATAATATCCGACAGCTTCGGCGTCAGATAGACACGGATTTCTTTCGCATAGCAATATTTCAGCAGACGGTTGCGCAGCTCCGAATGAAGATCGCCCAGGATCACGCCCTCCTGACCGTATGCGTCAATCTGGCGGCAGAGCTCTTTCTCTCCCACTTCCACGCTCACCTTATGTGCTACAATATACTTGTCCGGCCGCTGGTTCATCTTCAGCTCCAGGCTTTCCATCGGGTATTCACCGTAAATCAGAAGCACCTCTCTTGGCGGAAAGAGACGCGCAAACGTCTTCTCAAAAAGCCAGGATACAATGCCTGCCAGCGCAAAGTCCACGAGTGTCATGCCGACCATCGGCAGAATGTACGGCAGGTGGCGCCACAGCAGGATAATCTGCAGATACATCAGCGCATTGGCACAGAATGCCGTCATCATCTGGGAATAGATGATGCTGCTTCCCTTCATGTAGCCGATCTTCATGCCGCCGTAAATGTACATGAAAACCAGAAGAAAAATGCCGTAGATCACGACGATAATCTGATTTCCCTTATCCCAGAACGGCTCCAGCCACAGGTGCTCGCATAGTATCTGTCCCAGAACACAGAAAAAACAGCGCATTCCAGAAGCACAATCGCCGCGACCGCCAGGACACGCATCAGATGTTTGTACTGTTCCCTGTTTTTATAGTTCATCAACCTCTTCCTCTCTTTTTGCCCTTACCGTAATACTTCCGCACACCGTTTACCGCATAGCACGCAAAACAGTACAGGGAGCGGAACGTTCCCATTCCCAGCTCGCGGTAAACACGGTAAGTCATTCCTGCAGAATGCAGTTTATTCCCCGATTTTCCTGTGCTGGACAGCCGGTATTTCAGCAAAGGCTCATCCACACCGCAGGCTGTCCCGTATTTTTTCAGGATCCGCAGCCAGTCCAGATAATCCTCGTGGCACTCGTCCTTTTCCATCGGGAATTCCAGCAGAACGCTTCTTTTGGCCAGTACCGACGAGCAGCCGATCACGTTGCCGCGCAGCAGCATTTTGTAGGTGATCCGCTCCGGGACAGAAAAAATCTTCTGCTTTTCCGGTTCCTGATCGTAAATCAGCTCCCGACCCGTACAGCAGAGCACATCACCGGTCTTTGCAAGGGCTTTTTTCCTGCTTTTCCAGTTTTTCGGGATCCCAGTAATCATCCGCGTCCAGAAAGGCAATGTAATCGCCCTTTGCGAGCTGTACACCGCGGTTTCTGGATGCGGATGCTCCTTTGTTTGTCTCATTCCGGATATACCGTACCCGGTCATTTTCTCCGTAACGCCCCATCTTTTCCATCGTATCGTCCGTGGAATGGTCGTCGATCACCAGGATTTCCAGCGGGGTTTTTGTTGTCTGGCAAAGGACTGAGTCGATTGCCTGAAACAGTGTTTCTGCACCGTTGTACGAAGGGATTACTACTGAAATCATGTATTTTCCTCTCTTACTTTGTCTGCTGCATCTGTTTTTTAAATTTTCCAGCAGCAAACCTCCTACTTTTATAGCATATCTGCACGGGCTTGTCAATTTTACGCCGGGATCTGCTGGTTTTTCTTTCTTACATGTAATTCTATGTGAGCTTTAAAAACGCCAGTAAATAGAACAGAATTCCTCCGAACAGTGCTCCGTTTCCGCCGTTTTTCTGCCCCGTCTTTTTTCCGATGGCAGTTCCGGCATACATCGCCGCCATTCCGACCGCGAAGGAGGCAAAAAAGATCTGTCCTCCTGTCACCGGAAGATCCGCGGCAAAGACGCCGGAGACAATTCCATCCACCGACATCGAAACCGCCAGCAGGCCAAATTCCAGTGGGTGGAGCTGTTTTTCCAGATGTTCCAGTCTTGCTTCTGGTTTTCCCTGCTTTTTTCTTCTGCGTTTTCTCAGTTCTTCGAAAATTTTCAGCGTTCCCATAAGAAAAAAGCAGCCCGCACCCACTCTGGTTCCCCATTCCGGTCCTGCGGACTGCAGAAATCTTTTTCCAAACTGCGCGGAAGCAACCAGGGCAGCACTGCAAAACAGATTCAGCAGCGCCGTCATGCCGGGTGAAATTCTCGTATTGCTGCTTCCATATCCGATGCTTACTGCAAAGTTATCGGCTGAGAGCGCCGCAGCAAGCAGAAGCAATTCTACCATATGACACGCTCCGTCATTTCTCACTTTACAGTATTCGTCTGTTTTTCAAACCGTGCATCCCGGGAAGGCAGTTCTTTTTCTTATTCCACTGCTTTCCGGAATTCCCGGA
>ENA-OQMZ01000030-OQMZ01000030.1-human-gut-metagenome-genome-assembly--contig:-NODE-30-length-50246-cov-6.575710_pt1 | contig 50246 bp, 73 predicted proteins | sample MGYA00242621_ERZ504862 | MGnify/ENA primary metagenome ERZ504862 (study PRJEB26092, sample SAMD00036393) | human gut metagenome | host: Homo sapiens | study: EMG produced TPA metagenomics assembly of...
CGGCAGCCGGAGCGGCTTCCTTGGCTTCGACCGCCGGAGCGGCGGCCTTCTGATCGGCGGCGGCGCGGGCCAGCACTTCAGCCTTCTGTTCCGGGGTGCGGTAGTCGAAGGTGATGATCAGGAAGAAGGAGGTCAGGAAGGAGACCGCGATGGACACCGCGTACACCCACATCTGGTCGAAGACCGGAATGGTCAGCAGCGAGGTGAAGGCGAAGGCGGTGGTGGTCACACCATGCACGGTCTGGCCGGCGGCGGTGACGGACGGGAAGAGCCAGCCGAGGACGGCAATGACGACGCCACCAAGGCCGCAGCCCACGAGCATGCGCTTGTAGACCAGCTTGTAACGCAGGTGGATGCCGTACAGGGACGGTTCGGAAACACCACCAAGCAGGCCGGCTGCGAGCGCGCCGAGAGCGGTCTGGCGCATGTCCTTGTCCTTGTCACGCACGGCGATGAAGAGCACGCCGGCGGTGGCGCCGAAGCAGGCGAAGTTCCACACGCCCATCGGGCCCTGGATGAAGTCGTAGCCGAGCGTCTGGATGTTCATGAGCATCAGGCGTTGAGCGGCCAGTGCAGGCCGAGCGGCACGAGGAACGGGTACAGCAGCGGGATGATGATGCGAAGATGAACGGTGCATGGGTGTTCATCCAAGCCAGGCCGACGCCGAGGCCGTTGCCGACCCACACGCCGATCGGGCCGATGATGAAGGCGGTCAGCGCGCCGACGATGATCATGCAGAAGAACGGCACGAACACCAGCTGGACGCTTTCGGGAATGATCTTCTTCAATCCGTGGTAGACGAGGGCGAGCACGGCGGCCATGAGCAGCGGCACGAACACGTTGCCGCTGTAGTCGCTCAACGCCATCGGAATGCCGAAGATGTTGGCGGTGCAGGACTTGGTGCCCAGAGCCGCGTTCTCCACGCACGTGGTGGTCTTGGCGTCTATCAGGCTGGTGAACTGCGGGGTCATGAGGATGGCCATGATGGCGCCGCCCAGCCACGGATCGACCTTGAGCTTCTTGGAGGCGTTGTAGGCGACCATGATCGGCAGGAAGTAGAACACGCCCTTCCAGATGGCCTTGACGAACACCCAGCCGGCGGAGGCCTCGTCATTCGGAATGACGTTCAGTGAGATGAGCAGGTTGACCAGGGCGATGATGATGGAGGCGCCGAGCAGCACGCCCAGGATCGGGCGGAAGGAGTCGGCGAGATACTCGAAGAAGGAGTCCAGCCATGCCACCTTGCCGCGTGCCTTGGAACGGGCCTCGGCCTTGACGTCGGCGTTGCTCTTCTGGCCTTCGCCGGATGCGGAGGCGGCACCGGCGTTCGCCATTTCGGCAGATGCATGATGTTTTCGTATACGGTGGCCACGCCGCCGCCGATGACGACCTGGAAACGGTCACCGCTTTGCGGGACCGCGCCAAGCACGCCCTTCATATGTTCGAGGGCGTTCTGGTCCACCTTGGACGCGTCCGCCAGCTCGAAGCGCAGTCGGGTGGCGCAATGCGTCAGACTGCGAACGTTTTCAGGTCCGCCGATCGCAGTGATGATCTGCGATGCGAGAGAGTCAGCCATCCTGATTCCTTTCTATTTCCTTCCGATGGGATTCGATGACGCAGCGCGGCTTTTTTGCAACAAAAAAGACCCGGAACATGGCAAACCAATGCCACATTCCAGGTCTTGCGTCTAAAAATGTTGACTTGCAACCCTGCATGAGTCGAATTCGTTAGAAACAATACACTACCGGCGTGCGATGCGCAAATCGTCGGGCATCGGGACACTGAAACCCCAATTCTATACTGGAGACACGCCGAGACGTCAAAAAGAAAACGTATTCATCGCACATTGTGGGATGGCTTTCCGCGTTCCGCGCAAACTCGTGGCACAATGAAGGTATGGTTGCAAAAAATGCGGGAATGCCCGCCACCCCAGCAGATCTGATCAATGTCGACGAGGTCATTGGAAAGTACTATGACGTCGTCCCCGACCCGAACGTTCCGGAGCAGCGTGTCTCCTTCGGCACTTCCGGACACCGTGGTTCGTCCCTGAAGACCTCATTCAACGAGGCCCACATCGTGGCCATCACGCAGGCCATCGCCGAATACCGCAAGAAGGCCGGCGTCACCGGCCCGCTGTACATCGGCCGCGACACCCACGCCCTGTCCGAGCCGGCTTGGAAGACCGCCATCGAAGTGCTCGTCGCCAACGGCGTGACCGTGCGCATCGACTCCCGTGACGACTTCACCCCGACCCCGGTCGTGTCCCAGGCCATCCTGACCCACAACCGCGCCGCCGACGGCACCCAGCGCTTCACCGGCGAAGGCCTGGCCGACGGCATCGTCGTGACCCCGTCCCACAACCCGCCGACCGATGGCGGCTTCAAGTACGATCCGGTCACCGGCGGCCCGGCTCCGGCCGACGTCACCAACGCCATCGCCGACCGCGCCAACGAGCTGCTCGGCGATTTCAGGAACGTCAAGCGTGTGCCGTTCGAGCAGGCCGTCAAGTCCGATCTGGTCGAGCGTTTCGACTTCCGTGAGCACTATGTGGCCGATCTGGAGAACGTCATCGACTTCGACGTGATCCGCTCCTCCGGCGTACGCCTGGGCATCGACCGCTCGGCGCGCTTCGGTCAACTACTGGCCGCTGATGAACGAGAAGTACAACCTGACCATCGACGTGGTGCGTCCGCAGGTCGACCCGACCTGGAGCTTCATGACCATCGACCATGATGGCAAGATCCGCATGGATCCGAGCTCCCCGTACGCGATGAAGGGTCTGGTCGATTCCCTCAACAACGGCGCTTGGGACAAGTACGATCTGGTCGGCGGCACCGATCCGGATGCCGACCGCCACGGCATCGTCTGCCCGAACTGGGGCGTCATGAACCCGAACCACTACATCGCAGTGTGCGTGGAGTACCTGTTCGGCGGCAACCGTCCGGATTGGCCGGAGAACGCCGGCATCGGCAAGACCCTCGTGTCTTCCTCCCTGATCGACCGCGTGGCCGCCTCCATCAACGCCAAGCTCGTCGAGGTTCCGGTCGGCTTCAAGTGGTTCGTGGACCCGCTGTTCAAGGGCGAGGTCGCGTTCGGCGGCGAGGAAAGCTCCGGCATGTCCTTCCTGCGTAAGGACGGCCGCGTGTGGACCACCGACAAGGACGGCCTGATTCCGGACCTGCTGGCCGCTGAGATCACCGCGAAGACCGGCAAGAACCCGGCCCAGCTGCACCAGGAGCAGGTGGAGCGTTTCGGCGAAAGCTGGTACAAGCGCGTCGATACCCCGACCACCCTCGAGCAGAAGCAGAAGTTCGCCAAGCTCACCGGCGACGACGTCGAGGCCACCCAGCTGGCCGGCGAGGACATCACCGCCAAGCTCACCGAGGCTCCGGCAACCACGCCAAGATCGGCGGTCTGAAGGTCACCACCAAGGACAACTGGTTCGCCGCCCGTCCGTCTGGCACCGAGAACATCTACAAGGTGTACGCCGAGAGCTTCGAATCCCCTGAGGCTCTGGACAAGGTGCTCGCCGAGGCCACCGAGGTCGTGGACAAGGCTCTGGCCGAGTGATACGGCGTTCCGCCAAGTAATCAAGGCGTAGCGCGAAAAAGACCCGTTCCGTATGGAGCGGGTCTTTTTCGTTGTCGATATCCGCCGTATGGCACGAAACGTGCTTTTCTGGCATGAAACGCAAGCTCCGCGGCACCCCGTATTTCCCTCTCCCGGTACGCTTGGAAACAGAGCCGGAACGTCATCCGCGCAATCACGGCACAGCAAGGAGGGAACGTGCGCATCGCCATCGTCGAGGATCACCCTGCCGAACGCGAACTGATCGCCACCATGTGCGCGGAATACTTCAACGGCCGGAACGTCGGCGCAACCGCCGGCAGGAATGCCATGCAAACGGTCTGTGACGTTTTCCCCGACGCGAAATCGTTCATCGAAAGCTGGAAGAACAGCCGTTACGACCTGCTGCTGCTCGACTGTTATCTCAGCGACGAGAATCTGCCGCATGCCACCACCGGATTGGACATAGCGCGGCTGCTGCGCAATCAGAACGACGACTGCGCGATCGTCTTCATCACGTCCAGCACCGATTTCGCGGTGCTCGGCTACGAGGTGCAGGCGAGCGGTTATCTGCTCAAGCCCGTCAATCGCAAAACCTTCGAAGCACCATGGAACGCGTCGAAGAGCAGCTGAAGGCAAAACCGCCGGTCACCCATCTGGCAAAGGCGCAGTCGCCCGGCACGGTGGATTCCAGCTGGCATGTGGCGTTCGGCAATCCGGCCGTGACCATGGACCGGCGGCTCATCGCATACGCCCTGTCCAACGCGCACTACGTGGAATTCACGTTCGCGGACGGCACCCAGACCAAAATCCGCACCAATTTCTCCGATGTGGACCAACGGCTCACCGTGTTCGACAACTTCTACCGCACCGCGCGAGGCGTGCTCGTCAACTTCGACTACGTGTCCGGCATCACCAACGCGCAGTTCGTCATGAAAGGCGGCAAACGCATTCCCATCACGAAAACGGCGGTGACCACCACCTGCCGTGCATACGCGGAATACACGTTCACCCGCATGCGTACGGAGGACTGACATGTTCGCACCACTCGGCGAAATCATCCGGAACGGCATCGCCCAAACCACCCCGTCAGGTCTGTTCTTCGCCATCGGAGAGCAGCTCAACGCGTTGTCCGGCCTGGCATTGTGCTCATCATGGCATGGAGTCACATGGACAATCCACGCCGTAACGGCACACTGTTCATGTCCATCGGACTGGTCTGGTTCCTGCTATGCGGCGTGCTGTGCGGCACTCTGGGCATCCCATCACTGTGGACGGTCATTCCGACCGCGCCGCTTGTGCTGCTGGTCCTGCGATGGCTGACCGAACTGCCATGGCGGCAACTGTTGCTGATTGTGGCCACGGCTTCCTACATGGTGGCGATCGTCTACTATCTGTCGCTCGTCATCGATGTGGCCGTTCTTGGCGCGGATTCAACCAATCTCCGCGTCGGCTGGCCGGGACTGGTCAATCTGCTGCTGCTTGACGTCGTCGCACTGGTCTCGCTTTGGCATCCGCTGCATGATTCGATTCCAGCCACATTCGATTCCCCATCCATCAGCAAAGGCTTCTGGCAGCTTATCTGGCTGTTTCCGTTCGTTTCGTCCGCGATTGTGGTGTGGTGCATGCCGGCGGACAATTCCACGCTGCTGGACTCGCATATGCTGGAAATCGCGTTCACCGTGGCGGTGGTCTATTCCTGTTTCATGGTGTTGGCGTATTTCCTCATCTGGTACATGATTCAGCAGTCGGACCGTCTGCTCGCGGCCCGCAGGCGACAGCATTATGAGGCTTTGCAGACGTTGCAGCTGCAACACATGAACGAGCGGATCCGTGAGGCGCGTCAGATCAAGCACAACGTGCGTCACCACATCCACTCACTGCAGGCGTTGGCCGCGGCTGAAGACATGGATGGCATCCGCTCATATCTGGATGAGATGTCCAAACACCGGCTGCTGCAAACGGCACCAATGCAGTATTGCGAGCATGCGTCGCTGAACGCGGTGCTTGTCTACTATTGCGATTAGGTCCGGCATTTGGGTGCGGATGTGGACGTCAAAGCGGCGGTGCCGCAATACATCAACATCAACAACGCGGAATTATGCTCCATGGTCGGCAATCTGCTGGAGAACGCCACGGAGGCCATCACCCAGCAAACGCAGGGCGAGAGGCGGCTCAAAGTGCGCATCCGGTATCGTTCCGGCCCTCCGGCGGCCCTGTTCATCACGGTGGACAACACGTACGGCGAAGCCGATACCAGCATCGAACAGATCGACGGCGATCTCGTCTCGACCAAACATGGTGGCACGGGGCTGGGCACCGCCACCGTACGAGAGACGGCCGAACGGCACCATGCACGGCCTCCTTCGAGCACAGCGACGGCATGTTCCGCGCCTCCGTCATGCTGTGTCTCGGCGACTAATCGCATATGCCGTTGCCATGCGGTATGACGGGCAAGCGGCGAGTCGCGCGGCTTTCGTAGGTAGAAGCATGACGATTACGGTTTCAACAGACGGTTCCGCGCTTGGCAATCCGAATGGTCCGATGGGTTGGGCCTGGGCCGACCACGAGCCCGCGGCAGGCGGCAAGCCGGGGCACGAGCATGCCGGCGATTGCGATGCCGGCGGCGCGACGAACGGCACCAACCAGATCGGCGAATTATGCGCCGTGCTGGAGGCGTTGCGAGCGCATCCCGGTTCCGAAGACCTGGTGATCGAGACCGACTCGCAGTATGCGATCAACTGCTCCACCAAGTGGGTGCAGGGTTGGAAGCGCAACGGCTGGAAGAATTCGCAGAAGAAACCGGTGAAGAACGCCGATTTGATCCGCGCCATCGACAATGAGATCGCACATAGGGCGGGGTCGGTGCGATTCGTGTGGGTCAAGGGTCATGCCGGCAACGCGGGCAACGAGAAAGTGGACGAGCTGGCACGCACGTATGCGCGATTGCCGTTCGCATGTGCGCGAAGCTATCTGCCGTTGGAAGGATGGCAGTCGCTACTGGCTTCCGAGTATTCGCGTGGCACCGATGTTCCCGAGGATGCGAGGATGCTGATGGATGGTGCGATCAGCGCCGCCGAATACCACATGGGACGCGGACAAGGCGATTCCGCCACGACCGGCACCGGCGATTCCGGTGCCGATACCGCCAATTCCAGCAACAGCACGAAGCCGCGTTCGATCGCCAGCATGCTGGCGGAGCCGGAAGGCGTTTCCCACGACCTTGCGGATTTCGGACAGACAACCGATGACGACGCAGATGATGCGGTGGAAACGACCGTGCTCGAGACCGAACCGGCGGAAACCACCACAATGCTTGAGACCGAAGCGACGAAGGTCATACCCGAATCCAGCTTCCCGGACGCGGGCGGTCCAGCCGAACCGGACGAATCCGGAGAACCGGACGAATCCGGGAAAACGGACGAATCCGGTGAACCGCATCAATCCTATGCGCAGATGCTGGTCAAACCCGACTATTTTCCCCGTGAAGGCGACGAGAACGACAAGCCGGTGACGGGCAACGCGGACGGCACGGACACGGACAGCACGGCCGTACCGCAGAATGCGAACGAATCGCACAGCGAATCGCAAGACGACGAAGAATCGGCACCGGAACAGGCATCTTCATCGCAATCGCAGGATCTGCCGAAACTGCCGCATCGTCCAAGCCCATCGGGCCTGTCGGTGTCGGGTACGGTGCGGTTCACTCCCCCACCGGAATCCAGCCCGACCTTCGACGGCAATCCACGTCTCATCCGTGGGTATATCGCCGTGGAAGGCTATGTGATGGGTGACGGCACGCTGGTATTGGACGAGGCGCCGTTCGCGGTCAAACATAGCTGAGCGAGACATGTGGGGAGCCGCTTTACGCAAGCCGCTCCCCACATGTCATTTCATGCGCGGCTTTTTTGCACGCCACCTCACGCAGGACCGTGAAACATTCCGTGAAAACTTTTCCGCAGTCCAAAACAGACACCTGCTCCCGCAACCGACCATTCGCGCCTTGAAAATCAACGCATCCGATAGTATGGAGACGGTCTTAACCCCATATCGAAGGAGGATCATGGACAAGGCACAGCAGGACGCGCTGAAGAAGGCGGCCGGCATCGAGGCTGCAAAGCTGATTCAGAACGGCATGATCGCAGGTCTGGGCACCGGCTCGACCGTGCGTTTCCTGGTCGACGAGCTCGGTCGTCGCGTCAAGGAGGAAGGCCTCGAGTTCACGGGCGTCACCACCTCCCGCCGCACCCAGGAGCAGGCCGAAGGCTACGGCATCAAGATCGTCAACATCGATGACGTCGACCATATCGACGTGACCATCGACGGCGCCGACGAGGTGGACAAGAACTTCAACGGCATCAAGGGCGGCGGTGCGGCTCTCCTGTGGGAGAAGATCGTGGCCACCAACTCCAACAAGATCGTGTGGATCGTGGACGAGTCCAAGGTCGTGGACACCATCGGCAAGTTCCCGCTGCCGGTCGAGGTGATTCCGTTCGGCGCAGGCCAGGTCGTCAAGAAGTTTGAGGCCAAGGGCTACAAGCCGGTGCTGCGTCTCGACGCGAACGGCGAGCCGGTGCGCACCGATGAGAACAACTATGTGGTGGATCTGCACCTCGAGCGCATCGACCACCCGCAGGAACTCGCGCAGGACCTCATCACCACGGTCGGCGTGGTCGAGCACGGCCTGTTCCTGAACATGGTGGACCAGGTCATCGTCGGCGATCCGAACGGCCCGCGCGTGATGGACAACCCCAACAAGTGAGATCTTGACAGGCAGGCGTGTCGGCTGGTGTGGAATATACCGGCCGACACCGCCGCGCAGATAGCAAAAATCCCGCGACTCCGAAAGGAATCGCGGGATTTTGTTTGAGCGGACGCTTCACACGCGCCTGAAGACTACTTGCGCTGGTGGCGAGTCTTACGAAGCAGTTTACGATGCTTCTTCTTGCTCATGCGCTTGCGGCGCTTCTTGATGACCGAGCCCATCTCAGCCTCCGTTCCTTAAACTCAAAGGGTAAAAGTTTGCAACTTGCCCAATACTACACTGCTTCGGGGACGAATACGCGCGCAGGCATTCATATGGTGGAAAATCACGTTTCGTTTTCCGCGTGATATTCCATCAGCCGGCCGCGATTCGCCATCGAGACGATTCCGTCGACGTTACAGGGGGAACTGCTGGTAGAAACGCTGGATGTCGTTCTTCGCGCCGGTGGCATAGAAAACCACCGTATCGTTGCGCCACACGGCAACGGCCTTGGTATCGTCGTCCGGATCGGCTTTGGCGCTGTAGGCGCCGGTCGTCTTGCCGGAGACCTTCACGTTGCCGCTTCCCAGCTCCTTGCCGGTCATGGCTTCAGCCAGCGTGTCGTACTGGGATTTCGCCTTGTCGCCGTCGTTCCACTGGCCCACTTCCAGCGTGACGTCCTGTCCTTTCTTGCCGGTGGAATACGTCAACGCGTATTCCTCGACGGGAGAGGTGCTGGACACGTCGTGCTGGCGTCAGCCTTGGTACGCGCGTAATTCAATACGGAATCCGGCATGGCCTTGAGCAGCTCGCTGGCCCCGTCGGGCAATGCCACGGCATCGATCGACGGTTTGGTGGGCTCCGTCTTGTCGCCGTCCGTACCGTTCGAAGTGGAAGCCTGCTGGCTCGTCTGACCGGCCTGACCGGCCTGTCCGTTCTTGTTCAAGGCCCAACCAGGCCACACAAATGCGGAAATCAGAGCAAGCACAACCACAAGCGCGGCTGCTACGACGGCGGCAATCAATTTGCCATGCGAAGAGGAATTCTGCGTATCAGACATGCTTGTCATTCTTTCACAGCCATAAGACGCGCAACCATCCCCTCGAAGTCATGGAATCCAGTTCCCGAAACGGTTTTCAGCGCAATGTCTGCGCAACGAGTACGCCACCCGCGAACGTCTTGTCCCAAAACCTCCGTATTGTCGGCGATATGGCAAAGACGTCCTCGCAATTCCTCTGTTCCGAATGCGGCTGGAGCGGCCCGAAGTGGCTCGGCCGCTGCCCCGAATGCGGTCAATGGGGCACCATTGAGGAATTCCATGAAGCCCGTCCCGCGGCAGGCTCGCGTACCGCAGCTCCGGGACGGACCTCGCGCACGCAATCGCATCCGGTCGCATCGTCCGCGGCGAGGCCGATCACCGACATAGACACGGAGAACATCTCCAGAATCGCCACAGGATTTTCGGAATTCGACCGCGTGCTCGGCGGTGGCATCGTGCCGGGATCGGTCACGCTGATCGCAGGAGAGCCGGGCATCGGCAAATCGACATTGCTGCTGGAAACCGCCGGCAATGTGGCGAGGCTGACGGCGTTCGCCACCGAGCGCAATACCGTACTGTATATTTCCGGCGAGGAATCGCAGGCGCAGGTCCGCATGCGCGCGTCGCGCATCGCGCCATGGAGCCGAATCTGCTGCTCGCCTCCACCACGGATCTGTCCACGGTGTTGGGGCTTATCGAACAGTTCAAGCCGGCGTTGGCCATCGTCGATTCGGCGCAGACCATCGTCTCGCAGGACGTCGATGGCATCTCCGGCGGATCCACGCAGGTGCGCGAAGTGGCGAGCGCGCTGATTGACACCGCCAAAACCCTTGATATTCCAGTGCTTTTGGTGGGTCATGTCACCAAGGATGGTTCGATCGCAGGTCCGCGTACGTTGGAGCATCTGGTGGATGTGGTCTGTCAGTTCGAAGGCGATGCCGAAACCGCGTTGCGTATGCTGCGTGCAGTGAAGAACCGTTTCGGACCGACCGATGAGGTCGGCTGTTTCGATATGAGCGGCGAGGGCATTGAGGAGGTGACCGATCCGTCCGGCCTGTTCCTATCAACCGGCAATGGTTCTGCGGCGACGCAGGTGGATGGCACGTGCGTGACGTTCACGTTGGATGGGCATCGCAGTCTGCCGATTGAAGTGCAGGCGCTGGTCACCAGGTCGGTGCTGCCGACGCCACGTCGTGCGGCGAACGGTGTGGACTCCAACCGTATCGCCATGCTGGTGGCGGTGTTATATCGTCACGGTGGCATCAATCTGCTGGCCAACGACCTGTACATTTCCACAATCGCCGGCGGTCAGGCGCGTGAGCCGGGTTGCGATCTGGCGATTGTGGCCGCGTTGGCGAGCGCTGCGAAATCGAAACCGATTCCCCGCACGACGTGCGCGATCGGCGAGATTTCGTTGACCGGACAGGTGCGTCCGGTGCCGAGACTGGAATATCGGCTTCGTGAGGCGGCGCGTCTTGGTTTCACCACCGCCGTTGTGCCGACGCTGCGCAAGAACGTCGCCGTGCCGGGAATGGGCGTGGTGCAGGCGGATACGTTGCAGGACGCGTTGGCCGCGATTCTGCGATAGGTCGCCGATGCCCAAACGGCATCGCCATCCGCATTTTGCAACCCGGGAAAGCCCGTTTGGGTAACAAAACACAGATGGCGTCAATGATTCGCGTCAATCGAACCAATCAAATCAATCGAACCGATCCGTCTCAAGCGGTGAGGCGCTTCGTCTCCTCGACGTTGCGTTTCAGCTCGACCACCAGATCGTCGGCCGAATCGAATTTGATCTGCGGGCGCAGGAATCCAGCGAATTCCACGCGCGCTGATGGCCGTACAGGTCCAACCAGTCATCGGTGATGGCGTAGGCTTCCACCACGCGTTCGGCGTCACCGTCCTCGTTGAACGTCGGCTTGGTGCCGATGGAGATGGCCGCCGGCCAGCGGTGTGGCGACTGCATGGCCACGCGCGCGTTGACGGACGAAGCATCATACTGCTGCGATACGCCGTCGGCCGGCTTCTCCCCGGCTTCTTCGCCACCGTCGGCGGACTTCTCCCCCAAATCGACCAGCCAGCCGGCGTACACGCCGTCCACCGGCAGGTATCCGGCGACGTTCTCGCTCAGATTGGCGGTCGGGAATCCGATGGTGCGGCCGCGTTCCTCGCCATGCACCACGGTGCCTTCCACGGCATGCGCGTGGCCGAGTATCGCGTCTGCGTCCTTGATACGGCCTTGGCTCAGCAGATAGCGCACATTGGTGGAGCTCCACGTGCGCACTTCCTTGGCCTGATGCTTCTTGCTCCATGCGCGTCGTTCGGCCTTGGAAGCCCCCTCCAGAGGGTCGGAAGCTCGCCGGGTTCGGACGGCATCACCGGCTTCGCATTGACCGGCACTCGGGTCAGCCCCGGACCGAAATCGTCCACGACCTCCAGCTGGAACACGCCGGTGGCGAGCGCCAGATTCTCAATGGCCTTCACGTTTCCGGCGCGGTTCGCACCCATGGCGGCGTCGGAGCCGAGCACCAGCGTGCGCATGCCGAGTTTGCCGACCATCTGGCCAAGGAAGAAGCGGTATGATTTCGCGGAGAATGCCATGGTGTAGCGCACGATGAGCGTGTAGTCCACGCCGATGGCGTCGATGGCGCGCAGCCGTTCGTCCACACTGGTCAGCGCCTGCGTGTCAGGCGTGCCTGCGGGCGGTTCCTGACCGTCATGTTTGGCGGCGTAAGCGTGCACCAGCGCGGGACGCGGGTCGAACAGCACCACCACGGAGAACGCCTGCTCCTGTTCGGCGAGTTCGGCCACACGGCGGATGACCGCCTGATGTCCCTGATGCATGCCGTCGAATGAGCCGATGGTCACCACGGACTTCTTGTCGTTGCTCAGGGTCGGCCAATCCACCATGCCGCTGGCATCGGGGGTAAGCGTGATCGTCTTCATGTGTCCTTCTTTGCGTATTGTCCGTGTGTTTGTCGTGTTCGTATTGCGTGCCGGCCGGTCTTGATTGTTTCAGTTGAAGACCGCGACCGGCTTGGTCTCGCCACGTTTGGCGCGTTCCACGATCGCCACCAGATCGTTGGTTTCGGGAACGTACGCGGCCATGGTCGTATGGATGTCGTGGGCGATTCTACGGCCGAACCGCAGGTCCGTCGCCTCCTGTTCGGTGACGGGAAGCATGTCCATGGAAGCGGCCGCGCTGGCGACCAGGTCGAGTGCGTGGTCAACGGCATGCTCGGCATCGTCAAGCACCGCACGGTTGCGTGTCACTTCGATGCCTTCGCGGTTGGTGAAGGTCTTAGCTTCCGTATGGGCGGTCATGACGTTCGGCATGTCCACCGAGAAACGCCCGACGCGGATGCGGCGCAGCATGGTCAGATGGCCGCCGAGACCGAGTTCGGAGCCCAGATCGCGGCCGAGTGCGCGGATGTAGGTGCCGGCCGAGCAGGTCACGGTCACGTCGAGTTCCATGACTGGCTGCATGTTCGGTTCGTTTTGCCCGTCGGTTTCGGCATGCAGGATTCCTCCGGGGCGATTTCGATGGCATCGGCAAGAGGTGATCCCGCGCATGTGGTCGAAGCATAGCCGTATCGCACTGCCGAAACACTGAATTCCGAGATGGTCACCGGACGGGCCTTGAGGTCCACATCCTTGCCTTCTCGGGCCAGATCATAGGCACGCTGGCCGTTGATTTTGATGGCTGAATAGGAGTTCGGCACCTGCTCGATGCGCCCGGTGAAATGATGGGCGATGACGTCTTCAACGGTCTGTCGTGAAGGGAATTCGGCGATAGTTCCCTCCTCCGGCAGCAGTTCGCCGTCGGCGTCGTCCGTGGTGGTGCGCTGGCCGAGTCTGATGGTGGCCAGATAGGTTTTGTCGTGGTCGACGATGTAGTTGAGCAGACGTGTGGCGTTGCCGAAGCCGACCACCAGCACGCCGGTGGCCATCGGGTCGAGCGTGCCGGCATGGCCGACGCGTTTCATGTGCAGGGCGCCACGCACCGCCGCGACCACATCGTGGCTGGTGACGCCCTGCGGCTTGTCGATGACCAGCAGACCGGAGTTGTCAGGCTTCGTCGTCATCGTCCCAATCCTCGACCTCGACATCGTCATCATCGTCGAAGTCGTCATCATCGGGCTCGTCGTGCTTGTACGGATCGGCGTCGCCGGCGTATTGCGCGTTGGCGCGGGACTTGGCGAGTTCTTCGTCGCGCTTGTGTGCGAGCGCGAGGATGTCCTCGATCTCATGGGCCTCGCCCGGCACTTCGTCGAAGATGAATTCCAGTTGCGGGGTGAGTCGCAGTCCGGCCTTGGTGCCTACCAGGGAACGCAGGCGTCCTTTGGCCTGGTTCAGGGCCTGCTGCGCGCGGCGGCGTTCGCCCTGCTCGTGTCCTTCATGGCCGAGCTGGGTCCAGTAGACTTCGCGATCTGCAGATCGTTGGTGACGCGCACTTCGGTGATGGTCACGTTGGCCAGTCGCTTGTCGTGCAGCTGCGCCTCCATGGACGATGCGATCACACGCTGAATCAACGCCGCGATGCGCGCGGCGCGGGGATTGGTTCCTGCCATTGCTGTCCTTTTGGTGAAAAGTTCTTGTTGTATCACGGAACGCCCGCAGTCGTGAACCGGCTGTGGGCGTTCCTTACCTGGTTATCGATACGAAGCTCGAAGCACTCAGCTACTTACGCTCGATTTCCTGCATTTCGAAGGTCTCGATGATATCGCCGATCTCGATGTCGTTGAAGGTGCCGAGGTTGATGCCAGCCTCGTAGCCTTCCTTGACGGAGTTGACGTCGTCCTTGAAACGACGCAGCGAGGAGATCTCGAGGTCGTTGACGGTGGCGATGCCGTTGCGCAGGATACGGCACTTCGTACCACGCTTGACTTCGCCGTCCTGAACCATGACGCCGGCGATGTTGCCGAACTTGGAGGAGCGGAAGATCTCGCGGATCTCGGAGTGGGAGGTGACGACCTCTTCGTATTCCGGCTTGAGCATGCCCTTGAGGGATGCTTCGATGTCCTCGATGGCCTTGTAGATGATCGAGTAGTACTTGATCTCCACACCTTCGCGTTCGGCCAGATCCGCCACCTGGCGGTTCGGACGGACGTTGAAGCCGATGATGACGGCCTTGTCGACGGTGGCCAGGTTGACGTCGTTCTGGGTGATGGCGCCGACGCCGCGGTGGATCACCTGGATGCCGACTCGTCGGACACCTCGATCTTCATCAAGGAATCTTCCAGAGCCTCGACGGAACCGGAGGAATCGCCCTTGATGACGATGTTGAGCATATCCACCTCGGACTTGGCGAACTGCTCCTTGAGGCTTTCGAGGGAAACGACCTTGCGGCGCTTGGCCAGCTGGGCCGCACGCTCGGTGGCCTGACGCTTCTCGGCGATCTGACGTGCGGTACGGTCGTCGGAGGCCACCAGGAACAGGTCGCCTGCGGTCGGCACGGAGGTCAGACCCAGCACCTGCACCGGGGTGGACGGACCGGCTTCCTGCATGTGGTTGCCGTTTTCGTCGAGCATGGCGCGGACACGACCGTAGGAGGTGCCGGCAACGATGGCATCGCCGATGTGGAGGGTACCGGACTGCACCAGCACGGTAGCCACGGCGCCACGGCCCTTGTCAAGTCGGGCTTCGACGGTGGCGCCACGGGCGTCCATATCCGGGTTGGCGCGCAGGTCGAGCTCGGCGTCGGCAGTGAGCAGCACCGCTTCGAGCAGCTTGTCGACGTTGGTGCCCTGCTTCGCGGAGATGTCGACGAACATGGTGTTGCCGCCGTATTCTTCCGGAACCAGACCGTATTCGGTAAGCTGGCCGCGGACCTTGTCCGGGTTGGCGCCCGGCTTATCGATCTTGTTGACGGCCACCACGATCGGCACATGCGCGGCCTGGGCGTGGTTGATGGCTTCCACGGTCTGCGGCATGACGCCGTCGTCGGCGGCGACCACGAGGATCGCGACGTCGGTGAGTTCGGCGCCACGGGCACGCATTGCGGTGAAGGCTTCGTGGCCCGGGGTATCAAGGAACGTGATCTTGCGCGGCTCGCCCTCAAGGTTGACGGTCACCTGGTATGCGCCGATGCGCTGGGTGATGCCGCCGGCTTCGCCTTCGATGACGTTGGTGCGGCGGATGGTGTCGAGCAGTCGGGTCTTACCGTGGTCGACATGGCCCATGACGGTGACGACCGGCGGACGCGGCTTCAAATCCTCGTCCTCCTGCAGTTCCTCTTCGTCCAGGTTGATGTCGAACTGCTGCAGCAGCTCCTTGTCTTCCTCTTCGGCGGACACGATCTTGATGTTCCAGCCGATTTCCTCGCCGAGGATCTGGAACGTGGCCTCATCCAGGGACTGGGTGGCCGTGGCCATTTCACCAAGGTGGAACAGCACGGTGACCAGCGCCGCCGGATTGACGTTGATCTTCTCGGCCAGATCGGCGAGGGACGCACCCTGACGCAGACGGACTTCCTGTCCGTTGCCGGTCGGAATGCGCACGCCGCCGATGACCGGAGCCTTCATCTCCTGGAATTCCTGACGCTTCGCCAGACGGTTCTTACGCGCCTTCGAGGACTTGCTCCCTGACGTCCGAACGCGCCTGCAGCGCCGCCGCGGCCGCGGCCACCACGTGCCGGACCATTGCTCGGAGCGCTGTTGCCGCCCTGGAAACCGCCGCCATTGCCACCGAAACGATTGCCGCCGCCGGCGGGACGCTGGCCACCGCCCTGACCCGGACGACCACCACGACGTCCTTCGCCATTGTTGACGCTCGGACGGTTCATCGGATGCGGACGCGGAATATCACCCGGAGTCGGGGTGTGCATGCCCTGCTTGCGGCTGAACGGATTGTTGCCCGGGCGCGGTCCCGGGGTGTGCGGCTTCGCGCCATTGGCGTTGTTGCCGCCCTGCGGAGCGTTGCCATGCTGGGGCGAGCTCCCGGAACGGCCGTCGGGCGACCGGACTGGCGGCGGTCTCCACCCTGCGGACGCGGGGCGTTGCCGTTAGGACGATTGCCATGCTGGCGGGATTCGCCTGGACGCGGCGCGCGATGGCCCGGCTTCGGGGCATCGGACTTGGAAGCGGCATGATGCGGCTTCGGCGCTGCGGGGGCAGCCGGCTTCGGTGCTGACGGAGCGGCCGGCTTTGGCATGGAATGAGATGCCGGTTCGACAGGCTTCTTGGCCGTATGGCCCGGCTTCTTGGAATCAGATGCGTTGCCCTGTCCGCTGGACGCGAATGCGTTCCTCAGCTTGCGTGCAACGGGAGGTTCAACGGTAGACGATGCGGACTTCACGAATTCGCCCATCGCCTCAAGTTTGCTTAAAACGGTTTTGCTGTCAACGCCAAGTTCCTTGGCAAGTTCATATACGCGTGCTTTCGGCACTCAATTCTCCTATCTTGGGCCGCGCGCATACGGGCGCGACCGCTACTGATTCACGGCGAGCTTGTTCCTTCTCATCGTGCAACCATGTTCGTGATACCTCGTCTTTTCCCTGGGCATGACGGCATGGCCGTCACGCTTTGGATTGTCGAGTCCAGCATACTCAAGCCCGTGGATTGTACGTCCACGGGCTTGTTGTCTACCGGAAGTGTTGTTTATTCCTCGGTTTCCCCATCGGAATGGTCCGCCGATTCGGCCATCTTCTTGGCATGCGCCTCAGCGGATTCGATGCCGATCTTCCAGCCGGTCAGCTTGGCCGCAAGACGTGCGTTCTGGCCTTCCTTGCCGATGGCCAGGGACAGCTGGTCATCGTGGATGAAGGCGATGGCCGTCTTGTTCTTCTCGCTGATCACCTGCACACCGGTGGCGACGGCCGGAGACAGCGCCGCGGCGACGAATTTCGCCGGATCCGCGGACCAGTCGACGATATCGATTTTCTCAGGACCGAGGTTCTCCATGACGGCGCGCACTCGGGCTCCGCCGGGGCCGATCAGCGCGCCCTTCGGGTTGACGCCTTCGGTGTTGGCACGGACGGCGATCTTGGTGCGGGCGCCGCCTCGCGGGCGATGGCCATAATCGACACGGCTCCCGAAACCAGTTCCGGAACCTCACGTTCGAACAGGCGGCGGACCAGCTCCGGATGGGAACGGGACACCACGATTTCCGGGCCCTTCAGACCACGGGCCACGTTCACCACGTACACGCGGATACGTTCGCCGTGACGGTAGCGTTCGCCGGGCACCTGCTCGCGGCGCGGCAGCAGGCTTCGACGTCGCCGACGGCCACGTGCACGTTGGATGTGTCCTTGACGTCCTGTTGCACGATGCCGGTGATGAGCTTGCCCTTCTGGCCGGAGAACGCGCCGAACACCTTGTCATCCTCGGCCTTGCGGAACAGCTGGCTGATCACCTGACGAGCGGTCGCAGCGGCCAGTCGGCCGAAATCGTGCGGAGTGTCGTCGTATTCCTCGCCCAGAGTCGGCGCGGGGTGGGGATCGTCTTCAGTCGGCTCGCCAGGAATCTCGTCCTGGGCCCATACGGTGAAGCTTCCCGCACGCGGATCAAGCTCGACGCGAGCGTGCTTCGCAGCGTGAGGGGTTTTCAGATATGCCAGTCGCAATGCTTCCGAGAGTGCGGCATCCAGCGTCTCGGGATCGATTCCCTGCCCAGCGGCGAGCTGGTGCATTCCTGCCAGGTCCAGTTCCATATTTCCAAGACCTCCTATATGAAGTTATTCCGAGCGCATGGCCCAATGGTCACAGTCAGATATTAGTCTAATGATTCATGCAGACACGTACCCCTTCTTTCCGCTCGGTTTCTTTTATCGCGAAACGCGTCTGCGCATTGCTTTGCACCGCTATCCTCATGCCGGCGCTGACGGCATGCTCCATGCCCAGGATCGCAGGCAGGGCTGAAGCCGAACAACGGCAAAGCCCGTGCGAGAAGGCCTATTTCGATGCCACCGCCGATAACAAGATCGCACACGACCAGCATCAGCACATCATCCGCCGCTATTTCTCGGCGCAGCAGGCGGTCTCCGCATGGACGAACACCGCGGCGCAATGTCCGGCGCGTTTTGCCGAAGGCACGTTGCGCAGCGCGCAGGCACGTCATATGGCTCGCGCACTGGGCGATCAACTGTCGGTGGCCGTCGCGCCGATCACGCTGTCGCGTTTTGACGATGTCGAATCGCTTGACGTCGATTCCAAGTCCCTTGCCACCGCCGCGCAGGACGAAGACCGTGCCGGATTCGCCATGGAAGTGCTGGCGGCCCGCAACAGCGGCCATGCGACGCTGGATATCAGCGATCGTCATAAGACCACATCGCAACGGTTCGCATCCTTCTCGGGCGCCATTGACGATCGTAGGAAAACGTACGAGGCCACCGCCTTGCTCGCCCACCCCGACACGATGCTCGATTCCGCCACCGGCCTTACGGCACCGACCGACGCCACCATCGAAATGAACTGCGCGCGAAGCGAGATAACGGCAATCGCCGGAAGCTCCAATGCCGCGAACGATCATTCCCAGTCACGCGTCACCAATGCAAAACAGTCGACGGATTCGCGAGCGCAATCCCTGGGCGTGCTTGCCGGTCTGATTGCGGACCGTGTCGAATTGGCGCTTGATTGGGGCTATCCTTCCTTCGACGAAGCGCTGTTCGCCTAAGGACGCACAGTCGGGCGCAAAGCAAGACACGCCGGAAATCACACCGTTGCAGCCAGTCCGATTTGACAATCGCCACCGCTGTGGCACAATTATCAAGTTGCTTGTTTTCAGGTGACGAATGGATAAGTGTCCGAGCGGTCTAAGGAGCACGCCTCGAAAGCGTGTGAGGGCGAACCCCTCCGCGAGTTCGAATCTCGCCTTATCCGCATGCAATGAAGGTTGAAACAATGGCGTTTCGGCCTTTTTTGTTTATCTGCTTTGCATCTGCCGAAATACGGAATCCGGCATCGAGAAAACGTCGGGGAATCAGTATCCCTGCTCGTGCACGGAAGCGTTGACCCACTGGTCCTGCTTGACGTCGCAGCCGGAGAAGATGCCGATGTCGAGCATGCAGTCGCGGTAATCGCGGCCATGGGCGATGGTGATGTAGTTGTCGTCGACCATACGGTTGTGTGTGGGGTCCAAACCGACCCAACGTCCATCATGGTAGATTTCGACCCATGCGTGCGTGGCGCCCTCGCCGCCGAGCAATCCCGCGATGTATCGGGCAGTGAGTCCGACGTGCCGGCACACGGACAGCATGACGTGCGCGTAATCCTGGCATACGCCTTGCGTTGAGCGAACGCTTCCTCGGCGGTGGTGCGGATGGTGGTGGAGGCCGGCGTGTAGACGAACGTTTTGAACACCTCGTCCATCACCTCACGGGCTTGGTCGATCGGCGTGCAGTCGGCAGGCAGGGACGCGATGCGTTCACGGCAGATGCCGATCAACGCTTCGATGGCCGGCCCCGGCACTGTCAACGCCGAATTGAAGCGGTACAGCGGCTTGTAGATTTCGGATTTGATATGCGCGTTGTCCACGAAGGCGATGCCGGTCACCGAGTAGTTGAACATGGTGTGCGGTTCGGGAATGAATCCGGTCATCACCACGGAATCGAAGGAATCGATGGTGGTTTCGAGTTCCACATCCGGTTCGATTTTGACTGCCACGTCGATCACCTGCTGGCGTGGGCCGGTGGCTGGAATGCAGCGCAGTTGGAAGCGATGGTCGGTCACGGGCGAGCTGAATGAGAGCTTCATCTCATAGTCAAACACCAGTTTCTTCACATCGTCTCCTCAGCGATTATTGTCGTTCCTTCGGCGTTTTCCACGCCGTGGGCCTTGTTCTAGCCGTTATACACGCACCGTGCGATGGCTGTGGCACGTATTCTTCACAGTCGCGCGGCGTCCATGTCCATCGTGTTGAGCATGCCCAGATCCTTCAGATCCTTCGTGGAGATGCGCCCATCGAAATCTTTCAGCAGCATCCCCAGTTTTTCCGCAAGCTCCGCATATCCCCGCTGCGGCAGCTGGCCGACCAGCCAGCGCAATCCTTCGGCGAAGCATTGCGGTACCGGCAGACCGTTCAACGGCAGGATGTAGCTGCCCAGTTTGGCGAGCGGCGCCTTGAGCTCTTCCACGGAATATCCGAATCGTGTGTACAGATCCAGACGTTCCAGATATTTGCCCACGAAAATGAACGATTTCAGAGTCGGTTCGACGGGGGAATTCTCCACACCTCCCCAGAAGGCGAGCATGTTGTCCGCAATGTCGCGGTGTTTGAAGATGTCCGCGTCCATGCCGCCGTATTCGGATGCCTCCACTATGGAGCTCATGGCCAACTCCACCTGCTGCAACGAGCGAGAACCAAGTTCGGGGCGCAGAATCACCGCGTTGTTGAACGCGTAGACGATGGCGCTGCGTACGGAATCCGGATTCTTCTCGTCGTACAGGAAGCTGTGGATGAACGCGTCGAAATCCTCGAAATCCTCCGGCAGGTCGAGCGCGCGGGCGAACGGTCGGAACGCGTCCACATCCGTGTCCATCACACGGTCGTAGAAGGGGAAGAATTGGCTCAGCGTGGTGAATACGCGTTCCGTGTAGCGGCCGAGCCAGAACAGGTTGTCGGCCTTCGACGCGGTGACGAGTGCCAGCGAGTGCTTGCGGGACTGTTCCAGCACGCGCACGACCTCCGAGCCGGGTGCGTAATCATGCTCCACGCCGGTCTCTTTGGCCAGTACCCAGGTGTCCTTGAAACCGCCGCCCTGTGATGAGTTGACGATCATCTGGCCCGGTATGGACGAGTAGCGTGTCAGTCCCGAATACCATACGTGCGTGTTCTTGCCGGTCACCACGAAGGCGCGCAGGTCGCATTTACGTGGGCTCATCTGTCCGGTTTCGGGGTCCACCACGTCGATGTCCTTGAATTGGATGACCTCCTGCGCGATGAACCGGCGCGGTTCGGCCTTGATGCGTTCGGCCAGTTCCTCTCGCCGCGACCGGTCGAGCGACGAGCCGAACACGACGCCGTAGCCGCCCGCTTCCGCCACATCCTTGATGACCAGTTCGCCGAGCCGGTCGAGTACTTCCTTGCGGTCCTTGTCGAACATCGGCATGTAGGTCGGCGCATTGTGCAGGATCGGCTCTTCGCCGAGATAATAGCGGATCATGTTCGGCACGAAATAGTAGATGGCCTTGTCGTCGGCCGCGCCGTTGCCCGGAGCGTTGACGATCGCCACATTGCCCGACCTGTAGGCGGATAGGATTCCCGGCACGCCGATCACGGAATCCGGGTTGAATGCGAACGGGTCGAGATATTCGTCGGACAGACGGCGGTAGACCACGCCGACGCGGTGTTTCCTGCCGGCATAGTCGAGGAAGTACACTTTGTTGTCCACGACTTCGAGGTCTTCGGGGAACGCGAGCGCCGCGCCGGTTTTCTCGGCCAGGTATGCATGTTCGAAGAACGCGGAATTGTACCTGCCGGGGGTGAGCACCACTGCTATGCCGTCGGTGGAGACGAAATCCATGGATTGGCGCAGCAGTCGTGGATAATCGCGATTGTCGCGCACACGTACGTTGCGGAACAGGCTGGGCGTGATTCTGCGTTCGATATCGCGGGCGAACAGCGGATAGCTGGCACCGGATGGAATGCGCAGATTGTCTTCCAGCACCCACCATTGCCCGTCCTGCCCCTGCACCAGGTCCTCGCCGGCGATGTGCGCGAACACGCCGCCCGGAGGTGTCACGCCGTTGACTTGCGGAAAGTATCCCGCGGACGTGTACACGTATTCTTCCGGCACGATGCCGTCCTTGATGGCCTGCTTGTCGGAGTAGATGTCGCGCAGGTAGGCGTTCAACGCGTTGACGCGCTGTTTCAGTCCGGCTTCCATTCTGTCGAATTCGTCCGATTCGATGATGCGCGGAATCGGATCGTACGGAAACAGCCGGTCATGGTACTCGCCGTTCTTGTAGATGCCGAACCGTACGCCATTACGGCTCAGCTCCCGGTTGATCGACTCCCGACGATCGACCAGTTCCGAAGCCAACCTTCGTGCGGCGGATTCAATCATCGTTCCACGCTCCCTTCCACCCCATGCGAACGCATGCCAATCTGAGGCATCGTGCTTGATGGAAGAAAAACCTAACGAACCAGCGTTTCCGGAAAACGAAACGGTCTGTTACGACAATGTCTCGGCAATGGACATGACAATCGCCCGTAACATGGCTATGACAATCGCAATAAAGCTACAGTGTGCGCTTGGCGCGAATGGCTTCGGCGCGGACCGCCAGCTGGTCGTCGGCCGGATATTCGATATGCTCCAGCGTCAGTCCTTGCGGCGCGATCGGTCCTGTGGAGCCTTCGCGCAGCGGAGCCGCCATTTTTCCTGCAAACCAGTCGAGGGAACGTTTGCCGATACCGACCTGCACGCAGCCGTTGACGAGGGAGCGCACCATATTGCGTGCAAACGCGTCGGCGACGATCACGAAGCAGACGAGGCCCGATTCCACGGTCGGCGTACGGTACCGCTCCCCCATCGTCATGCCGTCGTCGATAAGCGTCCGCTGCGGTACGCGACGCCAATACGCGGTCTTCACCTCGCGTATGGTGGTGCCGCCCGGATTCGGGGTGGCGAACGAGCCGAAATCGTGCAGGCCGATCGTCATCGCAGCGGCTTCGTTCATGGCTTTGAGGTCAAGTTCATCGTCGATATGCAATACGAAGTTTCTGGTACGAGGGTCCACCTCGCTTGACCTATCGGCGATTCGGTACACGTAGGTACGTTCCAACGCGGAGAAACGCGCGTCGAAACCGTCCGGAGCGGGTGCGATGCCGCGGATTGCGATATCGGCCGGCAGCATGCGCTGAAGTCTGCGGGTAAGCGCGATGACGGGCGGCACGTCCATGTGGCCGACGCAGCGTTTGAGCACGTCCTCGTTGACGTCCAGATGGCATACCTGATGCGAGGCGTGCACGCCGGTGTCGGTTCGTCCGGCCACGGTAAGGCGCAGCGGTTCGGTCGGGTCTCCTTCCGGTACGCGAAGAATGGTATGCAGCACGCGTTCGATTTCGCCCTGTACCGTACGTATTTCGGGCTGTTTCGCCCATCCGTAGAAGCCGGTACCGTCATATGCCAAATCGATGCGTAGTCTCACGGCATCGAGCATAGCAAATGGCTGGCATAGTGAGGCATGTGGCACGACAGTCTTGGCAGCAGATATGACAAAGGCCGGGAACCTTGCGATTCCCGGCTTCAATCAGCTAAGAGCGATTCACTCGGCGTTCTCAGCGGTAGCCTCTTCAGCGGCGGCTTCCGGAGCTCGGCAGCGGCAACCTTGGTTGCGGCTTCGGCTTCCTTCACCACGGCCTGCTTCGGGCTCACCGGCTCGGTGACGAGCTCGATGATGGCTGCCGGAGCGGCATCGCCGCGACGCGGAGCGATCTTGACGATGCGGGTGTAGCCGCCTTCGCGCTGCTCCATCTGCTCGGCGATCTCGGTGAACAGCTTGTGCACGACGGACTTGTTGCGGATGACGCGCATCACGCGACGACGGTTGTGCAGATCACCACGCTTGGCGAGCGTGATCAGACGCTCGGCCAGCGGACGAAGACGCTTGGCCTTCGGCAGGGTGGTGGTGATGCGGCCGTTCTGGAACAGGCTGGTGGCCATGTTCGCGAGCATAAGACGCTCATGAGCCGGGCTGGAGGCCAGACGCGGACCCTTCTTTGGTGTAGGCATTGTTTCTCCTTGAAAGCCCCGTTGGATTCAGGTGGGCAGTTGCCCGAACGTCCGAATCCAACGAAGCGGTTAGGTCAAAAGTGGCGGATCACTCGTCTTCCGGCGAGAAGAAGGTACCACCTTCGAGATTATTGGTATCGAAGTTACCCAGCGGGGAAGCCTTGAGGGCGAGTCCAGAGACTGGAGCTTCTCCTTGACTTCATCGATGGACTTCATACCGAAATTGCGGATATCGAGCAGATCCTGCTCGGTGTGGGCGACCAGCTCGCCGATCGTGTGGATGCCCTCGCGCTTCAGGCAGTTGTAGCTGCGCTGGGTGAGGTTCAGGTCCTCGATCGGGATGTTCATCTCCGGGTTGGTTTCCTCTGCCACAGGAGCAGGGCCAACCTCGACGCCTCAGCCTGGGTGTTGAGCTCACGGCACAGACCGAAGAGTTCCACCAGGGTGGAGCCTGCGGATGCGACTGCATCGCGCGGGGAGATAGCCGGCTTGGTCTCCACGTCCAGGATGAGCTTGTCGAAGTCAGTGCGCTGTTCAACGCGGGTGGCTTCCACACGATAGCTCACCTTGAGCACCGGGGAGTAGATCGAGTCGACCGGAATGCGGCCGATCTCGGCGTTATCCTGCTTGTTCATCTGGGCGGGCACATAGCCGCGGCCACGCTCGACGGTGAACTCGATCTCGAGTTCGCCATCTTCGGCGAGGGTAGCGATATGCATGTCCGGGTTGGCGATGGTGACGCCGGCCGGCGGGGTGATGTCGCCCGCGGTGGCCTCGCCCTTGCCGCTCTTGCGCAGATACATGACAACCGGCTCATCGTATTCGCTGGTGAGCACGATGCCTTGATGTTCAGCAGGATTTCGGTAACGTCCTCTTCAACACCCGGCAGAGTGGTGACTCGTGCGGGACGCCGGAGATACGCACCGAAGTCACAGCCGCTCCCGGAATGGAGCTCAGGAGGTACGGCGCAGCGAGTTGCCAAGCGTGTAGCCGAAACCGGGCTCAAGAGGCTCGATGGTGAAGCGGGAACGCTGAGGGTTGAGAGATTCCTCGGTAAGTGTCGGACGCTGTGCGATAAGCACTGTGGTTATCCTTTCAGCTTCAGGCCGGTGGTGCACTCACCGGCCATAAGCGGCGTTGGATTGATGATTTCTTCTAGTGCTCAGACGCGACGGCGCTTCGGAGGACGAACGCCGTTGTGTGCCTGCGGGGTGACGTCGGTGATGGAACCGACTTCGAGTCCGGCGGACTGCAGGGAACGGATGGCGGTTTCACGACCGGAACCCGGGCCCTTCACGAACACGTCGACCTTCTTGAGGCCGTGCTCCATAGCCTTGCGGGCTGCGGATTCGGCGGCCATGCCAGCGGCGTACGGCGTGGACTTACGGGAGCCCTTGAAGCCGACATCGCCACCGGACGCCCAGGACACAACTGCGCCGGACGGGTCGGTGATCGAAATGATGGTGTTGTTGAAAGTGGACTTGATGTGCGCCTGCCCAACCGGGACCGACTTGCGGTCGCGGCGACGCGGCTTGCGCGCGGCTTGCTTTTGAGCTGCCATTGACCCTCGTTTCCTAATAACGAATTTGCTTTGATGTTCAAACGATGAGGCTTACGCCTCGTGGCTTGAACTGTCAGCCACCGATTACTTGGTGGCCTTCTTCTTTCCGGCGACCGTGCGCTTCGGGCCCTTGCGGGTACGAGCATTGGTCTTGGTGCGCTGACCGCGCACAGGAAGTCCTTACGGTGACGCTGGCCTTGGTAGCAGTTGATCTGGATCTTACGGCGGATGTCCGCATCGATTTCACGACGCAGATCACCCTCGATCTTGTAGTTACCCTCAAGGTAATCACGCAGCGTAATCAGCTGCTCATCCGTCAGATCCTTGACGCGAATGTCCGGATTGATACCGGTCGCGGCAAGCGTTTCCTTGGCACGAGTACGACCAACACCAAAGATGTAGGTGAGGGCGATCTCGATGCGCTTCTCATTGGGGATGTCGACTCCGGCAAGACGTGCCATTGCGATTCCTTCTGTTTTCCGCAGGTCTTGCACCGAGTCGTCCGGTTTCCCGGCCCGGGCCTGCGTACCCGGGGTTCATCCCGCTTTCACGGGCTGTGACTCAGCGCCTGTACTGTTTATGCCGCTGGATCTGCTCTCAGCCTGACGCTGCTTATGGCGCGGGTTGACGCAGATCACCATGACGCGGCCGTGACGACGGATCACGCGGCAGTTCTCGCAGATCCTCTTCACACTAGGGCTGACCTTCATGGTTTTCCTTTGCTTGTGTACCTTTACTTGTAACGGTACGTAATACGGCCGCGGTTCAGATCGTAGGGGCTCATCTCCAGCACAACACGATCCTGCGGCAGGATGCGGATGTAGTTCTTCCTCATCTTGCCCGAAATGGTTGCGAGCACGATATGCTTGTTTTCGAGTTCAACACGAAACATCGCGTTCGGCAGTGCTTCCACTACCTGTCCTTCGACTTCAATCACACCGTCTTTAGCCATGAGCCTCGTTCCGTTCCTTGGCGATTACTATGCGTGCCCGAAGACACACCAACTTGCAAGAATACACGAAAGCGGGAATCAAGACACGTTCGGCGTGTCGCGATTCCCGCTTTCGTTGGAAATATGTTATTCTGCTTGGTTTTTCCTTCAGCCAAGCTCCGCCACGATGGTGGCCTGGATCTCGTCGACGGCGCCGACGCCATTGAACGTCTTGAGCAGGCCGCGCTTCTGGTAGATGTCCAGCAGCGGCGCGGTCTCCTTGGCGTACACGTCAAGACGCTTGGCGATGGCTTCAGGGGTGTCGTCGGAGCGGCCTTCGATTTCGGCGCGCTTCTTCATACGCTCCATGAGCACGTCGTGATCTGCATCCAGTGCGACGACCGCGTCAAGCGGGGTGTCCAGTTCGCCCAGGATGGCGTCGAGAGCCTCGACCTGGGAGGCGTTGCGCGGATAGCCATCGAGAATCCAGCCGTTCTTGGCGTCGTCCATGGCCAGACGGTCCTTGACGATCTTGTTGGTCAGCTCGTCCGGCACAAGCTCGCCCTTGTCGATGTACTTGAGCGCTTCGACGCCGAGCTCGGTCTTGTTCTTGATGTTGTAGCGGAAGATATCGCCGGTGGAGATCGCCGGGATTCCGTAGTGCTCGCTCAGCAGAGCGGCCTGGGTGCCCTTGCCTACGCCCTGCGGGCCCATGATCAGCAGTCGCATGTGTTGTTCTCCGTTTCGTTCATTCCCTTCAACGGGGATTTTCGGATGATGGATTACCTAACATAAAAATCGTGATACCGCTCCCGATCAACGGAAACGGCATCACGATTCAAGTGGTTACTTACCTTCCTTGTGGTCGGTGTCCTCGAACAGGAAGCCAGCGTACTGGAACTGTTCGGTCTGGGCCTTGGCCTGGCGCAGGGTGTCGAGGCCGACGCCTGCGATGATCAGGATGGTGGTGCCGCCGAACGGCAGCTTGGTGTTCAGATTCAGCGCCATGATGAGCACCGTCGGGATAAGCGCCACGAACAGCAGGTAGACGGCGCCGACCGTGTTCAGACGGTTCATCACGTAGCTCAGGTAGTTGCTGGTGGCGCTTCCCGCGCGGATGCCCGGAATGAAGCCGCCGTACTGCTTCATGTTGTCGGCGGTCTCGTCCGGGTTGAAGGTGATCTCCGTGTAGAAGAAGCAGAAGAACACGATCATCAGCGCGTACAGTGCGATGTACCACACGGATGTGGTGTTGGCCAGGTTGGAGTTGATCCACTTGACCCAGGACTGGTCGGAATTGCCGAACTGCGCGATCAGCGTCGGCACGGCCAGGATGGAGGATGCGAAAATCGGCGGGATGACGCCGCTCATGTTGATCTTCAGCGGCAGGTAGGTGGAGGAGCCACCGTACATCTTGCGGCCGATCATACGGCGGGTGTACTGCACCGGAATACGACGCTGGGCAAGCTCGACGTAGATGACAAGGATCATGATGACCAGCAGGGTGCCGACGACCGCGGCGAACTTGCCCCAGTTGCCATCGGTGCCGTTGGTGCCCCAGCCGATCTCCCACAGCTGCGGCAGGAAGCCGGAGCAGATGGACATGAAGATAAGGATGGACATACCCTGGCCGAGGCCTTATCGGTGACCAATTCGGCCATCCACATGATGAGGCCGGTGCCGCCGGTCATGATGAGCACCATGACCACAAGGTTCCACACGGAACCGTCCGGAACAACCTGAGAGCACTGGTAGTTGAACAGCGCGCCGGAACGTGCGGTCACCAGGATGGTGGTGGACTGCAGCACGGCAAGGCCGATGGTCAGGTAACGGGTGTACTGGGTCAGCTTGCTTCGCCGGACTGGCCTTCCTTGTGCAGTGCCTCGAAACGAGGGATAACCACACGCAGCAGCTGGATGACGATCGATGCGGTGATGTACGGCATGACGCCCAATGCGAAAATCGACAGCTGCAGCATGGCGCCGCCGGAGAAGAGGTTCACCAGACCGATAAAGTTCTCAGAAGCGTTGTTCATCTTGCCGACGCACTGCTGGACGACGGTGAAATCGACGCCAGGGGTCGGGATGAATGAACCGATACGATAAATGATGATGATACCAAGGGTGAAGAGGATTTTATTCCTCAATTCCTTGGTCTTCAAGGCCTGGATTAACGTCCTCACCTGGGGTTCCTTCCATCGTCGTGCGCACCTGCGCACACGTGCAAAAACAGACTCTAACGCTCGAGTCTAGCGTACGGCGTCTACCGATATGGCGTTTTCGTCATTATTCGTCTGTTTTTTGTTTTTCCATGCATGATTGCATTTTGACTGCAAACGAATGAGGCTTCCCCCGCCCTAAAGCGGGGGAAGCCTCATGTCTGAGCTTCAGTCAGCTACATTCCGTTGGAATCAATCCTCGGAAATGGAGCCGCCAGCAGCCTCGATCTTGGACTTAGCGGAAGCGGAAGCCTTGACACCCTTGAGAGTGTAGGCAGCCGAAACCTCGCCGTCGCCCAGGACCTTGACCGGGAAGCCGTTGCGGACGGCACCCTTGGCAACCAGATCAGCCACGGTGATCTCGCCGCCCTGCGGGAACAGTTCCGCAAGAACAGCCACGTTGACGACCTGGTATTCCTTCTTGAACGGGTTCTTGAAACCACGCAGCTTCGGAAGGCGCATGTACAGCGGCAGCTGGCCACCTTCGAAGCCCGGACGAACCTGATAGCGCTTCTTGGTGCCCTTGTCGCCACGGCCCGAGGTCTTACCCTTGGAGCCTTCACCACGGCCAACGCGGATACGATCCTTGTTGGCACCCGGAGCCGGCTTCAGGTCATGCATCTGCAGAATGTCTGCCATAATCAGTCAGCCTCCTCGACGGTGATCAGGTGACGGAGGACCTGCAGCTGGCCACGAAGGGCCGGAGTGTCCTCACGAGTCACGGTCTTGCCGATCTTGTTCAGGCCCAGAGTCTGAGCCGCAGCACGCTGCTTCGGAGTGGAGTTCACCAGACCGTGGTGCAGCTTGATGTTCAGGTTAGTCATCACTCACCGTCCTTCTGAGCAGCCTTGGCCTGAGCCTCTTCACGAGCCTTGCGGGCCTCGGCGATGCCTTCGGCGCGAGCACGCAGCAGCGCGTCCGGAGCCACCTCTTCGAGAGACATGCCACGACGTGCGGCAATCTCTTCCGGCTCTTCGAGCTTCTTGAGGGCGTCGACGGTTGCGCGCACCACGTTGACGGCGGTGGCGGAGCCATCGACTTGGTCAGGACGTCGGTGATGCCAGCGCATTCCATGACGGCGCGGACTGCACCGCCGGCGATAACGCCGGTACCCGGAGCAGCCGGGCGCAGCAGCACGGTGCCAGCGGCATCGTGGCCGATCACCGGGTGGGTGACGGTGCCCTTGATGCGCGGCACGGTGAACATGTGCTTCTTGGCATCCAGCTGGCCCTTGGCGATTGCAGCCGGGACCTCACGGGACTTGCCGTAGCCAACACCAACGGTGCCCTTGCCGTCGCCAACCACCACGAGGGCGGCGAAGCTGAACGTACGACCACCCTTGTGGGTCTTGGACACACGGTTGATGGTCACCACGCGATCGAGCATCTCGTTCTCGTGAGATTCCTCACGACGGTTGCGACGCTCGCCACGACGACCCTCACCGCGCTGGCCACGACGGGACTTGCGGTCCTCGTTGTTGGACTCAGCGGCAGCCTGAGTGTTCTGAGTTTCTTCAGCCACTTGGGTTTCCTTTTCGTTGTCGCTCACAGTGCCAGACCTCCCTCGCGGGCGCCTTCAGCGACAGCTGCGACGCGGCCATGATACTTGTTGCCGCCACGATCGAACACGACCGCGGTGATACCAGCGTCCTGAGCCTTCTTGGCGATCAGTTCGCCGACCTTCTTGGCGGCTTCGGTCTTGGTGCCCTCGAAACCGGCGAAATCGCTGGTCAGAGTGGATTCGCTCACCAGGGTGACACCCTTGGTGTCATCGATGATCTGGGCAACCATGTGACGGTTGGAACGGGTAACCACCAGACGCGGAAGCTCCGGGGTACCGCTGATGTGCTTGCGCAGACGAGCGTGACGACGCTTAAGCGCGACCTTCTTGCCCTTACCGAGAATCTGGACGCTCATTACTTACCAGCCTTTCCAGCCTTGCGCAGAATGTGCTCATCCGCGTACTTGATGCCCTTGCCCTTGTAGGTTCCGGAGCACGAAGCTTACGAATGTTAGCGGCGCACTGGCCAACAGCCTGCTTGTCGATGCCCTTGACGATCACCTGGTTCGGGTTCGGCAGTTCGAATTCGATGCCTGCCGGCGGCTCGACGGTGATGGTGTGGGAATAGCCGAGGGAGAACTCAATGCCCTTGCCCTTCATCTGGGCGCGGTAACCGGTACCGACGATCTCCAGAGTCTTGGCATAACCCTCGTGCACGCCCTTGACCATGCCCGCCACGATGGAGCGAGCCAGGCCGTGCTTTGCACGGGTCGGACGCAGGTCATCAGCCGGGGTGAGGACAACTTCGTTGCCTTCGACCACTGCGGTGATGCCTTCAGGAATCTCGTAGGAGTCAGTGCCCTTAGCGCCCTTGGCGGTAAAGGACTGACCGTCGATCTTGACTTCCACGCCAGCCGGAATGGTGACGGGGAGCTTACCAATATGCGATGCCATGTTTCAGCTCTCCTTTCTCACCAAACGAAAGCGACGATCTCGCCGCCGATGCCTCGGTCGAGGCATTCCTTCTGGGTCAGCAGTCCCGAGCTAGTCGAGATGATTGCGATGCCAAGGCCACCGAGCGGCATCGGCAGAGCATCGGACTTTGCGTAACGACGCAGGCCCGGCTTGGAGATGCGCTTGATGCCCTGGATGGAACGCTCGCCGTTCGGACCGTACTTGAGGGTGACCTCAAGAGTCTGGCCAACCTTGGCTTCCTTGGCGGTGAAGTCCTTGATGTAGCTTCACGCTTCAGAATCTCAGCGATGTTCGCCTTGAACTTGGAGTACGGCATATCCACGGTCTCGTGCTTTGCCGCGCTCGCATTACGCAGACGCGTAAGCATGTCTGCGATCGGATCTGTCATTGTCATTTGGGCTAACGCCCTTTCTCGCCATGGTTTCCGCCGCCCTCACGCCTTAGAGGCGATCGGGCCGCGGACCTTCAGCGTCGATATTTACCAACTGGACTTCGTAACGCCGGGCAGCTCGCCGCGGTGGGCCTTCTCACGAAGGCAGATGCGGCAGAGGCCGAACTTGCGGTAGACGGAGTGAGGACGACCGCAGACCTGGCAACGCGTATAGGCGCGCACCTTGAACTTCGGCTTAGCGGCCGCCTTGTTCTTAAGAGCGGTTTTTGCCATATCAGTTCTCCTTGAAGGGGAAGCCGAGGTGCTTCAGGAGCACGCGAGCTTCCTTGTCGTCCTTGGTGCTGGTCACCACGGTGATGTCCATACCACGCTGGTGATCGATCGAATCCGGATCGATCTCGTGGAACATGGACTGCTCGGTGAGGCCAAAGTTGTAGTTGCCCTGACCATCGAACTGGTCGCCGTTGATGCCGCGGAAATCGCGGATACGCGGCAGAGCCATGGTCAGAAGGCGATCCAGGAACTCCCACATGCGCTCGCCACGCAGGGTGACGTAGGCGCCGATGGCCTGTCCCTCACGCAGGTGGAACTGCGCGACAGACTTCTTGGCTTGGTGATCTTCGGCTTCTGGCCGGTGATCAGAGTGAGGTCCTTGACAGCGCCTTCGATGAGCTTGGAGTCGCGAGCTGCGGCGCCAACGCCCATGGAGACGACGACCTTCTGGACGCGAGCGACCTGCATCGGGTTGGAGTAGTGGAATTCCTTCTCCAGCTCCGGCACGATCTGCTCGTTGTACTTCTGCTTCAAGCGCGGAGTTGCCGGCGCTTCGACAGTGGTATCGGTCATGCCAGCTCCTTTCCGGACTTCTTGGCGACACGCACGCGCACGGTCTTCACCTTGCCGTCACGAGCCTCTTCCTTTTCGACGATGCGCACGCGGGTGGGCTGCTTGGTCTCCGGATCGATGACCATCACGTTGGAGCGATGAATCGGAGCCTCGACAGCCACGATGCCGGCCTGCTGGCCCTGCTGCGTGGCGCGGACGTGCTTCTTGACGATCTGCACGCCCTCGACGATCAGACGATCGTCCTTGAGCACCTGCTTGACGGTGCCTTCCTTGCCGCGATCCTTGCCGCGGATGACCTTGACCAGGTCGCCGCTCTTAATCTTGGCTGCCATGTCAGATCACCTCCGGGGCGAGGGACACGATCTTCATGAAGCGCTTGTCGCGCAGTTCACGACCGACCGGTCCGAAGATACGAGTGCCCTTCGGTTCACGGCCAGAGCCGAGAATGACGGCGGCGTTCTCGTCGAACTTGATGTAGGAGCCGTCGACACGACGGTGTTCCTTGACAGTGCGGACGACGACAGCCTTGACGACGTCGCCCTTCTTGACCGACCCGCCAGGGATGGCGTCCTTGACGGAGGCGACGATCACGTCACCGATGCCGGCATAGCGTCGCTTCGATCCGCCGAGCACTCGGATGGCGAGGAGTTCCTTCGCACCCGTGTTGTCGGCGACATGAAGCCGCGTTTCCTGCTGAATCATTGATTCTCCTTAGCCGAGCTGGTTCTCCCCAAGCACCCCGCCTGCCTGCTAGAAGCAGGCGGGGTGACTCACGGAGCCTTGCCGAACTTATTTACTTAGCGCGCTCGATAATGCTATCGAGACGCCAACGCTTGGTCTTGCTCAGGGGCCGAGTCTCCATAATACTCACGAGGTCGCCAATGTGAGCCTCGTTGTGTTCATCATGGACCTTGACCGTACGAGTGGAGCGCACAACCTTGCCGTAAAGCGGGTGGGTCGAACGCTGCTCGAGCTCGACGGAAATCGTCTTGTCCATCTTATCGGACACGACGTAACCGCGACGAACCTTGCGGAAGTTACGCTCTTCAGCCATTACTTCTCCTCAGCTTTCGTTTCGGTCGCCTCGGGGGCCTGGCTGATGCCGAGCTCACGCTCGCGCAGGATGGTGTACATCCTGGCGATGTCGTGCTTGACCGCCTTGAGGCGGGCGGTGTTTTCGAGCTGACCGGTCGCGGACTGGAAGCGCAGGTTGAACAGCTCTTCCTTGGACTTCTTGAGGAAGCCCTCGATCTCCTCGTTGGTCTTCTCGTTGAGATTCTTCATGGTGTAGTCTGCAGTTCCGACTGCCATCAGATGTCACCGCCTTCACGAGCAATAACACGGCACTTCATGGGGAGTTTGTCGATTGCGCGGCGCAGAGCCTCACGAGCGACATCCTCGGACACGCCACCGATCTCGAACATAACGCGACCCGGGTGGACGTTGGCGATCCAGAATTCCGGAGTACCCTTACCGGAACCCATTCGGGTGCCGAGCGGCTTCTTGGTCAGCGGACGATCCGGGAAGATCGTGATCCACACGCGGCCACCACGCTTGATGTAGCGGGTCATGGCGATACGAGCGGCCTCGATCTGGCGGTTGGTCACATAAGCCGGAGCCAGAGCCTGGATACCGAAATCGCCGAAAGCGATCTCGTTGCCGCCCTTGGACATGCCACGGCGGACCGGACGGTGCTGCTTACGATACTTGGTTCTCTTTGGGATAAGCATTCTCAGCTCACTCCTTCGTTTCCGTTGCGGCAGGTGCCTCAGCAGCGGCCGAAGCCTCTGCTGCTGCGTTCTGCTGCGGAGCAGCGTTGCGCTGGCCGCGACGCGGACGACGATCGCCGCGACGACCCTGGCGGTTGTTGCTCTGCTGTGCCTGCTGCTCTTCGAACTCACGCTCGGTCATATCGCCCTTGTAGATCCAGACCTTCACGCCGATACGGCCGTAAGTGGTCTTGGCCTCGAAGAAGCCATAATCAATGAGGGCACGCAGGGTCTGCAGCGGAACGCGACCCTCGCGATAGAACTCGGAACGGCTCATTTCGGCGCCACCAAGGCGGCCGGAGAGCTTGATACGGATACCCTTGGCGCCTGCACGCATGGCATCCTGCTGGGCCTTACGCATCGCGCGACGGAAGGTCACGCGGTTGGTGAGCTGCTCAGCGATGCCCTGTGCGACGAGCTGGGCGTCCAGTGCGGCGTTCTTCACTTCGAAGATGTTGAGCTGGACCTGCTTGCCGGTGAGCTTCTCGAGCTTGGCGCGAACGCGCTCAGCCTCAGCGCCACGACGGCCGATGACGATGCCCGGACGAGCGGTGTGGATGTCCACACGCACGCGGTCGCGGGTACGCTCGATGACGATACGGGACACGCCCGCACGCTCGAGGTCCTTGCTCATGGCCTTGCGGATGGCGTCATCTTCGAGAACGAAGTCGCGGTAGCGTTCGCCAACCTTGTTGGAATCGGAGAACCACTTGGAACGATGGTTCTCAGTGATTCCCAGGCGGTAGCCAAACGGATTGATCTTCTGACCCATCTTTAGCGGTTTCCTTCCTTGTTAGCGACGACGACCGTGATGTGGCTGGTGCGCTTGTTGATACGAGCGGCACGGCCCTGTGCACGGGCGCGGAAACGCTTGAGCGTCACGCCTTCGTCCACATAGGTCTCCTTCACGACCAGGTCGTTCTCGCGGAACGGCTCGCCGGCCTTGTCGGCCTTCACACGAGCGTTCGCGATGGCGCTCTCCAGGACCTTACGCACCGGGAGGGATGCGCCTGCGGAGCGAACTTCAGAATGGTGATGGCTTCGGTCGCCTTCTTGCCTCGGATGAGGTCGACCATACGGCGAGCCTTGCGCGGCGTCACGCGGACGTGACGAGCGATTGCTTTAGCTTCCATGTGTCCTTACTCTCCTTTAGCGGCGTGCCTTCTTGTCGTCCTTCACATGACCCTTGAAGGTCTTGGTCGGGGCGAACTCACCGAGCTTGTGGCCAACCATGGATTCGGTGACGAACACCGGAACATGCTTGCGGCCATCATGAACGGCGAAGGTGTGTCCGATGAAATCAGGGGTGATCATCGAACGACGGGACCACGTCTTGATGACGTTGTGCGTACCCTTCTCGTTCTGCTCGTCGACTTTCTTCTGCAGGTGGGCGTCGACGAAGGGGCCTTCTTGATGCTACGAGTCATCTACTCGACACTCCCTTACTTACGGTTCTTACCATTCGGGCGACGACGAACAATCATCTTGTTCGAAGCCTTCTTCGGACGGCGGGTACGAACCTCGCCCTTGCCCCACGGAGAAACCGGCGGCTTGCCACCGCGGGTACGACCGCCGTGCGGGTGATCGACAGGGTTCATGGACTCACCACGGGTGATCGGGCGCTTGCCCATCCAACGAGCGCGGCCTGCCTTGCCAAGCTGGATGTTGGCGTGATCGGAATTACCGACCTCACCAACGGTCGCGCGGCAGCGAGCGTCCACGTTGCGGATTTCGCCGGACGGCATACGCAGCTGAGCGTAGGCGCCATCCTTGGCGACGAGCTGCACGGCAGCACCGGCGGAGCGGGCGATCTTGGCACCACCCAGCGGGCGGAGCTCAATCGCGTGCACCACGGTACCGGTCGGGATGTTGCGCAGCGGCAGGTTGTTGCCCGGCTTGATATCAGCCTGAGCACCAGTCTCGATGACGTCGCCCTGCTTGATGCCTTCCGGAGCAATGATGTAACGCTTCTCACCGTCTGCGTAGTGCAGCAGTGCGATGCGGGCGGAACGGTTCGGGTCGTACTCGATGTGAGCGACCTTGGCCGGCACGCCGTCCTTGTCCCAACGCTTGAAGTCGATGAGACGGTACTGGCGCTTGTGACCGCCGCCGCGATGACGGGAGGTCATACGGCCGTAGGAGTTACGACCGCCAGTCTTGCTGAGCTTGCGAACCAGCGACTTCTCAGGCGTGGAGCGCGTAAGCTCGGAGAAGTCCGAGACGGACGCGTTACGGCGGCCTGCAGTCGTCGGCTTATAAACGCGGATAGCCATAATCTAGTTCTTCCTTTAACTTTTCTCGGCTAGCTTCAGTTACCGAAGATGTCGATCGTCTGGCCCTCGGCGACGGTCACGATGGCGCGCTTCTGATTGACGCGCTGGCCGAAACCGTTGCGGGTGCGCTGGCGCTTGCCGGCGCGGTTGAGGGTGTTGACGTTCGTCACCTTGACATTGAAGATCTCTTCGATTGCCTGCTTGATCTGAACCTTGTTCGCGTTCGGGGCCACCACGAAGGTGTACTGACCGCGATCGGACAGAGCGTAGCTCTTCTCAGAAACGACAGGCTTGAGGATGATGTCGTGTGCGGGCTTGTGAATAGCGACCATGAAAATCAGGCCTCCTTTGCAGCCGGCTCAGCCTTCGCAGCGAGGAAAGCATCAAAGCCTTCCTTGGAGAAGACCACGTACTGAGCGGTGACCACATCGTACGTGTTGAGCTGATCGGCGAAGATCGGGTGAACGGTCGGGATGTTACGAACGGAAAGCCATTCGTTCACATTCTCGCGAGAGAGCACCACGGTGGTGAACTTGTTCTCGGTCACCGGGGTAAGAGCGGCAACGGCGGCCTTGGTGGACGGGGCTTCGGAAACACCGAAGTCGACAACGGCCACGTGACCGGCGTTGGCACGATCGGAAAGCACGTACTTCAGAGCAGCGGCCTTCATCTTCTTCGGGGTGCGCTGGGAGTAGTCGCGCGGCTGCGGACCGAACACGGTGCCGCCGTGGTACCACTGCGGTGCACGGATGGAGCCCTGACGAGCACGACCGGTGCCTTCTGCTTCCACGGCTTGCGGCCACCGCCGGAAACCATGCCACGAGTCTTGGTGGCGTGGGTGCCTGGCGAGCAGCGGCGAGCTGGGCGATGACGACTGGTGGATCAGCGGGATGCGGGACTGAACTTCTTCAGCGGAGAAGCCGAAGATCTCAGCCGGGGCATCGACGGTGCCGGTGGCCTTGCCTGGTTATCGGTGACGTTCAGAGTAACGTTTGCATGATTTATCAGGCTCCCTTCACTGCCGAACGGACGAGAACGATGCTGCCCTTCGGGCCCGGAATGGCGCCCTTGATAGCCAGCACGCCGTTCTCAACATCCGACGAAACGATGGTGAGGTTCAGCGCGGTGTTGGTCACATGACCCATGCGGCCAGCCATGCGCTTGCCCTTGAGGATGCGGCTCGGGGTGGCGCATGCGCCAACAGAGCCAGGACGACGCTCGTTCTTGTGAGAGCCGTGGGTACGACGATAGGACTTGAAGCCCCAACGCTTGATGGTGCCTGCGAAGCCCTTGCCCTTGGTGGTACCGGTCACGTCGACCAGGGTGCCTTCCGGGAACAGCTCAGCGGTCAGCTCCTGACCCGGCTCGAACTCTTCGGCGTTATCGGTGCGGACCTCAGCGAGGTGACGACGCGGGGTGACGCCAGCCTTGGCGAAGTGGCCGGCGAGCGGCTTGGTCACCTTGGTCGGGTCAACCTGGCCGTAGCCAAGCTGAACAGCCTTGTAGCCGTCGGACTCTTCGGACTTGACAGCGGTCACCACGTTGGTGGACACGTCAACGAGGGTCACAGGAACGAAGAAACCGTTCTCGTCCCAGACCTGAGACATACCGAGCTTCTTACCCAGCAGTGCAGTGCGATTAGACATAATGGTTCCCTCCTCCCTTACAGCTTGATCTCGATGTTCACGTCTGCGGCAGATCAATATGCATGAGGGAGTCCACGGCCTTCGGGGTCGGGTCCACAATGTCGATGAGACGCTTATGAGTGCGCATCTCGAAATGCTCGCGAGAATCCTTGTACTTGTGAGGAGAACGGATAACGACGAACACGTTCTTCTCGGTCGGGAGCGGAACCGGGCCAACCACAGTTGCGCCCGCGTTCGTCACCGTTTCGACGATCTTCTTCGCCGATTGGTCGATGACCTCATGGTCATAGGACTTAAGCCTGATGCGGATTTTCTGTCCCGCCATTGCCTTCCGCCCTTTCTAGCGATTCGTTATTTACTGTTTACCAGCCTGCTTCCAAGGGCACCGGCGCAGAAGACCCCCGGAACCGTGGAAGTTCCGTGGCCATACCACATCAGTGCGCAGCCATGCAGCTTCTCACCGGAGTGAGCCGCTGTGCCACGCTCGCTTTTTGAATTACAATTTGCGAGCCCTAAAATCAGGCAACTTCTTTATCTAAGCATCAGGGGTGAACATATGGAATTCGCGCGTGTCGCGGTTTTTCCAACGTTTTTCGCGGTGTCGCGCCAACACAATCACGCGTCTTCTTTCGATGAAGAACGCGGAAGGTAACGGCGACGGCCCACTTCCTCCTCACTATAAAAAAGGAGCCTGATGGTTTCCCATCAGGCTCCTTTTGCACGACTCCTTATATACGCTTCACTTCACATCTTTTATATAAGGAGTCACGTTGCGATATTGCGATCAGGCGCGCTCGGAAGCTTCCTCCGTAGCGGCTTCGCCCTGACGCTCGATGCGCAGCTTGTGGCCTTCCTCCTGGCTGACGCCGTAGTAGGCCGCGATGGCGATGTCCTTCATATCCTCGATCTGCGGGATACGCGGGTTCGCCGGTGCGCACTGGTCTTCGTAGGCGCGCATGCCGATCTGGTCGATGATGGACCAGTAGTAGTCCTCATCCACACCGCACTCCTTGAAGCTCTTGTTCATGCCGAGCTTGTTGTCACGGTAGTCCTCAACGGCCTTGGCCAGGTTCTCGACGCCCTCTTCCGGGGTCTTGCCCGGGTTCACGCCAAGGTTCTTGGCGATCTCCTGGTAGCGTTCCGGAGCGATGTACTTGTTGTACTTCGGCCAGCTGGTCGGCTCCTCCGGGACGGAACCGTTGTAACGGATCACGTACGGCAGGAGGATGGAGTTGGTGCGGCCGTGGGCCACGTGGCACAGAGCGCCGATGGTGTGGGCCATGCCGTGGCACATGCCGAGGAAGGCGGAGCCGAATGCCATGCCGGCCATGGTGGCGGCGTTGTGCATCTTCTCCTGGGCGCGGGTCTTTTCCTCACCCGGCTCGCCATTGACGGACTCGGCGAGGTTGTCCCACACCAGCTTGGCCGCGTGCAGAGCCATGCCATCGGTGAAGTCGTTGGCGTAGACGGAGACGTAAGCCTCAAATGCGTGGGTCAGGGCGTCGAAGCCGGCGTCGGAAGCCAGCTTGCGCGGCTGGGTGCGGGCCAGCACCGGATCGACGATGGCGACGGACGGGGTCAGCGCGTAATCGGTGATCGGGTACTTGTAGCCGGTCTTGTGGTCGGTGATCACAGCGAACGGCGTGACTTCGGAACCGGTGCCGGAGGAAGTCGGGATGCAGACCAGCTTGGCCTTCTTGCCCAGCGGCGGGATCTTGAACGCGCGCTTACGGATATCGAAGAACTTCTCACGCACATCGGAGAAGGAGATTTCCGGGTGCTCGTACAGCAGCCACATGATCTTGGACGCATCCATCGGGGAACCACCGCCGACGGCGATGATGGTATCCGGCTCGAACTCCTCGCGCATCATGGCGGCGCCACGTTCGACGGTTTCGACGCTCGGCTCCGGCTCGACATAATCGATGATACGGAAGGTCACGCGGTTGGAACGTGCACGCAGCTGATCGATGATCTTGTCGACGATGCCGAGCTGCTCCATGACCTTATCGCACACGATGACGGCCTTTTCGATGCCATACATGTCGCGCAGGTACTTGATGGCGTTCGGCTCGAAGTAGGTCTTGGCCGGAATCTTGAACCACTGCATGTTGTTGTTCCTCCGAGCGATGCGCTTGATGTTGATGAGGTTGACTGCCTGGACGTTGCCGGACACGGAGTTGCCGCCGTAGGAGCCGCAGCCCAGGGTCAGGGACGGGGCGATGGCGTTGTAGATGTCGCCCACGCCGCCGAGGGAGCTCGGGGAGTTCCAGATGATACGGCAGGCGTGCATGCGCTGGCCGTACTCGCGGACCAGGTCACGGTCGTTGGTGTGGATGGCGGCGGTGTGGCCGGCGCCATGCTTCAGCATGGCTTCGCACATCTCGAAGGCCTGTTCCTTGTTGTCGGACTTCAGCACGGCCTGGACCGGAGCAAGCTTCTCCATGGTCAGCGGCTCGTTCTCGCCGACTTCCTTGCACTCAGCGGCAAGGATGGTGGCGTCTTCCGGAATCTCGAAGCCGGCGGCTTGGCGATGTACTGCGGGGACTTGCCCGGCACCACGGAGTTGAGCTTCGGGGTCTGTCCGGAGTAAGCGGTGCAGCCGAACATGTACTGCTCGAGCTTGGCCTTCTCGTCAGCGTTCACGAAATAGGCCTTGCGACGCTTGAGTTCCTTGACCAGCGGATCGTAGATGTCCTTGTCGGCGATGATGGCCTGCTCGGTAGCGCAGATCATGCCGTAATCGAAGTGCTTGGAAAGAATCAGATCGTTGGCTGCACGCACGACGTCGACGTTCTTGTCAACGTATGCCGGAGCGTTGCCCGCGCCGACGCCCAGGGCCGGCTTGCCGGAGGAGTATGCGGCCTTGACCATGCCCGGACCACCGGTGGCAAGGATGGTGGCGACACCATCATGTTTCATCAGGCGCCAGTGGCCTCGATGGACGGATGCTCGATCCACTGAATACAGTTCTCAGGAGCGCCTGCTGCGATAGCGGCATCGCGAACGATCTTGGCGGCCGCGACGGAGCAGTTCTGTGCGCCCGGGTGGAAGCCGAAGATGATCGGGCAGCGGGTCTTCAGTGCGATCAGCGACTTGAAGATGGCGGTGGAGGTCGGGTTGGTGACCGGGGTCACGCCAGCGACGACGCCGACAGGTTCGGCGATCTCGTCGATGCCCAGCACGTCGTCCTCGCGGATGATGCCGACGGTCTTCTGACCGGCCAGGTAGTTGGTGACATGCTCGCAGGCGAAGATGTTCTTGGTGGCCTTGTCTTCGACCAGACCACGGTGGGTCTCATCGACGGCCATCTTGGCGAGCACCAAGTGCTTGTTCAGGGCTGCGACGGATGCTTGGCCACGATGTGGTCGACCTGCTTCTGATCGAGCTTTTCGAATTCGTCAAGAGCCTTCAGGCCCTTCTTGACCAGAGCGTCGACCTCAGCCTCGGCTGCGGCGAGCTTCTCTTCCGGAGTCGGCTTGGTCGGCTCTTCCTTCTTTGCGTCTGCCACTTGAAGTCCTCCTCGATTCTTTGGGGGTTTGCAAAGTAGTTTCCCGTTATTCCACCCACCTCGAAGCGGATGGACGCGTTGCTGGTCTTTTGTGACCTAGGACACACTTTAGTGAGTATGCAATATGATTTTCCACTGCGTCGTGTCGCAAGAGAAATATTATATTCTGTTCATTTAATGTTTAGATTGCGTTCTTTTGTGAAGAGAAAAAGCTTTAAAAACATCATTTTGAGCGTTTTTGTTGCTTTTTATCATAAATCACACACACTTTCTCAAGTCTCACCTCCTCATCTTTTATAAAAGTATTTTCTATATGATATCAATCATATCAAACTTTTACAAAGTTTATTTACTTATCTTGTCCGTCCAATGTATTTTTTCCGCCAGCCAGTAGGAGTTTCGCCCGTTTCTTCAAAGAAGCGACGATTGAAATTCGAAGCGTTTCCATATCCGCAAGCACGACGAATCGACGCGACGCTTTGATTCGTGGTCGTCAGCAATCTGCACGCATGCCCGATACGCAATCGTCGAACAAAATCCGAAAACCTTATTCCTGCGGCCCTTTTGAACAGACGCGAGAAAGCCGACACACTCATTCCGGCCTGATGAGCGGCCAAATCCAGGCTAATTTCACCGCTCAGATGCGATGAAATGTACTCAATGGCATCGTTGACCACACTTTCCGCACCACTGCATACAGCCGGATCGTATCCGGACGCAACCACTGTATAGGACTCATCTGCGGGGGCATGCGCGAACACGTCCAACACACGAATCAGATCACTAACACGGCAAGCAAGACTATGTTCCTCCATGCTTTCCAGAATCGAACCGGCCTGACGAGCGGATTCACCGCTCAGCACCAACGCCTGCCCCGCACGCCTCAACACCATTGCAAAACCAGACGTTTCCGGAAATCCAGACATCAGCAGACGTATGGTTTCCGGACGCACATGGCACACCACATCACGCTGACGAAGCCGCTCCCCCGGAGCGATGTCGGACACCCAATTATGCGGAAGATTCGAACCAATCAGCGCAACCTGCCCGGCCTCATACGGAACAACGGCATTGCCCGCCATCATCAATCCGGTACCTTCCCGAATCAGATGAATTTCAATATGAGGATGATGATGCCATTTCGCCAACGAGCTTGGGTAGCCATGCTTCACCCAAGCACCGAAGCCTGCGCGTCCGGCACAATGATCTCCAATACGCCGGAATCGTTCGAACTTCCACCTTTCGGCACGAATCCACCAAAAGAGGTCTGAGCCAAAGCCGCCTTCCCATGCCGATTATCGTTGACTTGTACAACAGCACCCATGGCCTAGACCCCTTTCGTCGTTCCGTAACGTGCGTAACGTCAGTCGTTATTCACGGTAATCTGCAGCTTAATATCTCCAGGACGCCCCTCGGCCATGCGATCGAACGCCGCCTTGGCATCCTCCATCGCATAGGTGTCGGTGATGAATGGCTTCAGATTCAGTTTACCGTTAGCCACGAGGTCAATGGCCTTCTGATACACATTGGCATAACGGAAGATATTTTCGATGCGCACCTCGGTAGCCTGCAGTTCCGTAATGTCGATAGCCACCGGACTGACCGGAATGCCAACGATAACGGCAGCGCCACCGGGAGCAATCAGCTTCCAGAATGTCTCGTATGACTTCGGCGAGCCCGAGCACTCGAAAGCCACATCAGCACCCCAACCCCCCGTTTCCTCACGGACGCGCTCCACCAGATCCTCTTTGGTGAGATCCACCGGAATAATACCTGGAATCTGAGCCGCAATCGCCAATTTGATTGCCGACACATCAGAAATCAGCACCTTGGAAGCGCCACCTGCCAACGCGCACGACGCGTCAGCATGCCGACCGTACCCGATCCGGTGACCACGCAGACATCGCCCGGCTTGATACGAGCTTGGTGGCGGACCACATGCCCACAGCCAACGGTTCAAGCAGCGCACCCTCACCGAAGCTCACATTGTCGGGCAGCTTGTAGGTGAACGCCGCAGGATGGTTCACCGTTTCGCACAGGCAGCCATCAATCGGCGGAGTGGCAAAGAAACGCACCGCAGGATCGACGTTATACATGCCCAGTTTGCTGGCACGCGAACTCATATCCGGAATGCCGGGCTCCATGGCCACACGATCGCCCACCTTGAAGCCTTCGACGCCAGGACCGACCTCAACCACCGTGCCGGAAGCCTCATGACCGAGAATCATCGGCTGCTCCACCACATATTTGCCCACGCGACCATGAGTGTAATAGTGCAGGTCGGAACCGCACACACCAACGGTATGCGGCGCGATCTTCAGCTCGCCTAGACCAGGTGCGGGGACGTCAGGCACCTCACGCACATTGATGACGCCCTGCTCTTCGAGAACGACTGCCTTCATGATTATTCTCCTTTGTGGATAATGATGTTTTTTGAGAAAAATGATGATCGAGCAATTGATATTCAATTGCGATTAGTTACGCTCGATCGCGGCAATGCGATGGCCGCGATCGTCAAATCCGGGTTGATGAGGATGAATGCCGAACGTGACCAACGATCCGATCGCATAGCAGATCGCATACGTCCAGCACACGCCGCCGAATCCGATAGTGGAAACCAGCACCGTCGCAATCAGCGGACCGAAAAACGTAGCCAGGCCGGAAGCGAAATTATGCGCGGAAATCGCAGCACCCTTATGTTCCAACGCCAACGCGGGAAACACGGCTCCCATAGGAACGAAAGCGGAAATTCCCAATCCAAGAACAACCGCATCAGCACACATAAGCACCATATTCGCCCCGAAAAACTGCGGAATGTAATACATGCCCAGCGTGCCGATCACACAGAACCAGCAGCCAAACCAGCGCATTTGCCGCATCCAACCATGCGAATCGCCCATACGACCCCAGAACACATTGCCGAAAATGGTGACCACAAACTGGAATCCCCAAATCTGACTCCATTGCGAACCTTAAACCAAGCGCCGCCGCCATTGTTGGTAGTGGCCAAGTAGAGTGGCATGATGACGGGAAAGCCATACAACGTCAGATTGCAGATCACACGCACCACCGCAGCCAAAGCGATTTGGCGATTATGCACCAGAATGGTGACTCCTCGACTAAGCTCGCGCAGCTTGTCTGCATTGCTCATGGAAGAGGTGCCAGAACCCTTGCTTTTCGGCACCATCAGCAGGCAAATCAGCAGTCCAGCTATAGAAAACGGCAACGAAAGCCACAGCGAATAGTACTCGCCCACCATCGGAATGGTGAAACTCGGCAAATATGCGCCAAACACGCCGATGCCGAACGAGTAGGCGGCCCAAAACCACCCCATGGCCGACGCGAGCTTGGCAGGATCGATGGTTTGCGCCATCAACACCACGAACGAGTAGATGAACAGCGGGTAACCAACACCCCGCAACGCATACACGCCTAACATCAGCGGATAGACGCCGCTCGGCAGCGCCACACCAACGAACAGCAGGTGCAAAACGACCCAGGCGCTCGCGCCGATAAGCATGATGCGTTTGGCACCGAACATTTCAGCTAGCACACCGGACGCCCAGCCGGCAAGCGCAGCCACCAGCCCGTACATGGTGAACATCAGCGACGATTGCGAAGAGCTGAATCCCTGGTCCACGATGTATTTGGACAAAAAAGTCAATTCAAAGCCATCGCCGGTCATGAACACCGCTATGGCGACCAAGCCGGCCAATAGCGTGCGCGGCAGACCTATCTTCATAACATGTCTCTTTTCTTGGTAGAACGTCGTTGTCACCGTCTCAACTTTTTGTTGATAAATATATTTTCGACGCAGAAAAGTGGCAGAAAATCCTTTATGCACAGCTGTTTTTGATACTTTTTTGCAATACCTGATATCTCAGACCAACACGAGACATAAGGAAAGGACTTTTATGAAGTAGTCTTGGAAAAGAAGTTGCGCAGGAAGGATCAACCAGTGAAAGCCCAATCCGCCCTATCAGTCAAAGAAGCCAATCTCAAGGCCATGACCGCGTTCATCTACACCCAAGGTTCAGCCACCAAGCAGATGTTCGAACACGAATTAGGGCTCAGCCTGCCAACCATCACGCAGAATCTGCGCGCCAGTGGAGGCCGACGCTCATCGTCAAAGGCGAGATGCAGCAATCCACCGGTGGACGCAAAGCGCAAATCTACGAATTCGCGGCACACTCCAGCGTGGCTATCGGCGTGCGAATCCAAACCACACGAATCACGGCCATCGCCATTGATCTGAACGGCAAATCCGTGGCCACCAGACAGCGCACATTCCCCTATCGCAACAACGACGCCTACTACCAGCGCATGAACGACATCATCAACGGTTTCGCGCAGGAACTGGCGAAACAAGGCAGCACGGTGCTAGGCGTGGCCTTCTGCATGCAAGGCATCGTATCGGCAGACGGACAGTCGATCACTTTCGGCAAAATCATGGGCAACACCGGCCTGAAACTCAACGAACTCAGCCACGGCCTCAACTATCCGTCGCTGATGATTCACGATTCCGACGCTTCTGCCATGGCGGAACTCTGGTTCGACCACAATCTGAAGGATGCCGTCTGCATCTACCTCGAACGTCGCCCAGGAGGCGCGGTCATCGTGGACGGATCGCTCTACCAAGGGCCGAACCAATGCAATGGCTCAATCGAACATATGACGCTGATTCCAGGAGGCAACACCTGCTACTGCGGGCAACAGGCTGCATGGATACGTATTGCTCGCCGGAAACGCTGATGGAAGACGGCGAAAGCCTGCCCGGCTTCTTCTCGGTGTTGGAACAAGGCGAGCAGGAGCATCGCAAACGATTCTCGCAATGGCTGGATTATGTGGCGCTGGCGGTAACGAATATTCGCTCGGTACTGGCCGGTGACGTGATCATCAGCGGTGAGGCAGCACAATATCTCGATGATGACGATATGGCCGGACTACGCGAACGCGTGGTGGAACATACGCCATTCGGCACCACGGATTTCACCCTGCGCAAGGGAATGGCGCTCGACCATCAAGACATTATCGGCGCGGCTCTGCGTTTTGTGGAGCCGTACGTACGCGAACTATGCGATATGTGACCGCTTTTGCGCACATATTAATCGCATTAAATCACATCGATTGCATAACAAAAAGAAGCGTGTTCCGAACCCGTATATAAGGTTCAGCGCACGCTTCTTTGTTTGCTTCCGTCTGTTTCGCCTGTTGTATTTGTTTTCAACGATTATTTGACGGCAATTATCTAACGATAGTTATTTGACAATCTGACAGAATTCAATGGTTTCGCCGTTCGGTCCGTATATGTTGAAGTAGCGGATGCCATGCTCCCAGAAGCTGTCGATATGCTGGATTTCGTTATCTTTGAAATTCAGCGAGTTCCTTCGCGTTTTCGAATGCAGCTTCGATGTCGGGAGTGTCGAATGCCCAATGGTTGATGGCACCAGTGGTCAGCGGAGCCGGATCACCCTCCCACGTTTCGATGGTCAGATGGCCGTAACGCAGGAATGCACAACGATTTTCGCCGTTATGAAACAGTCCGGCCAGTTCGAAACCAAGCTTCTTCGTATAGAATTCGATGGTTTCGTCGAGATCCTTCGCCGGCATGCCGGAATGCTGCAGATCGGTAGTGAATTCAGACATTGCTTTCGCCATAAAATTACCTCCTGATAACGATGAATACGATTGATTTTTCCCTTTTGTGATTAGGATATGCGCTATGCGGCGATGTCGGCGGCGCATTTGCCGTCATGTCGTGATACTTTTTCGCTAATTTCAAGCTGTTCAGGACGAATAGACAGTGTCTGGCACCGATTTTGACGACAGCCTTGGAAGCGGCGGCGATTTTGCCGTCGAGGAAGTCCTGCACCTGCTCGAGTTCAAGCTCACGGCTGGATCAGACCGGCACGAGCGTCGACAGCCTCGACATAGCAAGTCAACAGATAATTTCAAAGTGTTTAGAATGAGGTTATGAAGAACCCACCTTTGCACCGTTATGCAACCCGCCCAGGTCTCTATTTCACCGACGATGGTGGCGCGGACGCCGTTGTCCGCTCAGAAACAGCAGACCAACTGTGGTTTTGCGTACTTGAACCACTTGACCAACCGAGCGCCTTCTATGCCGACGCCGCACGGCTGTTCAACGAACCCGGACTCACGTTCATCGATCAGGCCAAAAAACAGCGCATCTGCACCAGACGCATTCCCTCGCTCAATCTTCGCGAAACACTGTTCCGCATGGACGGTCCCAACTACGGACTGTGGTACGTGCACGTGCCACAAGCATGGGACGGCATGCAATACGGATACCGCGTCAACGGCCCATGGGATCCCGATCATGCGTGAGTTTCAACCCCTACAAGCTGCTGCTTGACCCATACGCCAAAGGCATCGAAGGATCGATGAAACTCGATCCAGGCGCATTCGCCTACGAATGCGAAATCGTCAACGGCAAGGTCAAAGGCTCCCCCTTCGGACCGATGAGCACCATCGACTCGGTAGGGTGCATGCCCGTTTCCGTAGCCATAGACGACCGCGCCATCGACAAACACGCAGGAGAGCCCTCGCATCCACACGTTCCGTGGAGCAAAACGGTTATCTACGAGCTGCATGTCAAAGGCTTCACCGCCAACGCGCCATGGCTGCCCAAAGAACTTCGCGGCACCTACGCGGGCCTCGCACACCCGGCCACGCTCTCATACCTGCAGGATCTGGGCGTCACCTCCATCGAACTGCTGCCGATCCAAGCCAAACAAGCGGAACTCTTCCTGCAGGAACGAGGACGCACCAACTACTGGGGATACTCCACGCTCGGATATTTCGCCCCCGAATCCTCATATGCCACCAAACGCTCGCAAGAGGCAGGCGCGGCCGCAGTACGGCAAGAAGTCATCGACATGGTGCGAGCATTGCACGAGGCCGGCTTTGAAGTGATTATGGATGTGGTTTACAACCACACCTGCGAATCAGGCCCCGAAGGCCCGACCATTTGCTGGCGAGGCCTTGACAATCTCTCGTACTACCGACGCACCAAAGACAAGATCAGCCGCCTGTACGACACCACCGGTTGCGGCAACACGCTTGATTTCACCAACACGCACGTCACCACGTTCGCCGTGGATTCGTTGCGCTATTGGGCCAAACGCATTGGTATCGACGGATTCCGATTCGATCTTGCGGCGACGCTGGCACGTCTCGACGTGAATTCACCCGCTACCACCCGTTCCTGTACGCTTTGCGATCCGACATGCTGCTCGGCAATCTCAAAATGATCATGGAACCATGGGATTGCGGCCCGAACGGCTGGCGCACCGGCGAATTCGGCATTCCTTTCGCGGAATGGAACGACCGTTTCCGCGATTGCACGCGCAAATTCTGGCTGACCGACGTGGATCGCACACGCGGCGGCGAATACGGCGAAATGACCATGCAAGACATGGCCACACGCCTATGCGGATCTTCCGACCTGTTCGCCACCGACCCCGGCCGCGGTTCGACCGCCTCCGTGAACTATGTGGCCTGCCACGACGGCTTCACCACCGCCGACCTGACCATGTACAAGAGCAAACACAACGAAGCCAACGGCGAAAACAACCACGACGGAACAAACGACAACCATTCCGTCAATTTCGGGTATGAGGGCCCCAGCAGCGACCCAATCATCGTGCAGCAACGCCAGCGTGCCACCATGAACCTGCTGGCACGCTCTTACTGTCGTTGGGCACACCAATGCTGCTCGCCGGTGACGAATTCGGCAATTCGCAAAACGGCAACAACAACGCCTACACGCAAGACAATGACACTACATGGTTGATTGGGATTGGCTGTACAGCACCGAGCAAACGCCGGAATTGAAGCAATTCAATCTAACGTCACGTTTAATCACGTTGCGAAATCCCACGATTTGTACAGTCATGAGGATTTCTTCACGCGCCTGAGCAAAATCGGTTTGCTGAAGAAATCCGATCGCGTGCATTGGTATCTTCCGAACGGCAGATGCCGGACGATTCGGATTGGACGAATCCTGCCGTACGTTCGTTCGCCATGCAACTGCTCTCCCCCGACGAGCCGAGCCTGCTAATTCTGATCAACGGTTCCGACGAAGTCACACGTTTCATCTTCCGAAAGGCATTGAATGGAGATGGTCTGGTCTTCATCGGAGATCGTCGGCGAATATCCCGGTTTGGGAACGTCCATCGAACGGGTATCAGAATTCGACGCAGAGTCGGAAAACAAGCCGGCAGGTAGACTGCGCAATCATCTGCACCGCATCAATATGATGTACTGGCAGATGCAAGACAATGAAGCAAATCTGCAATCTGCCGACGATGGATTGTCGGAAGACGATCCGACATTGTGGACGCTCCCGACGTTGAGCATCAGTGCGATGAGGCAGATGCCGACCGCCTGATTCCATCAAGCTCTGCCTGAATCGTTCGAATACCAAGAAACCCCTCGGAAAACGAATTTCCGAGGGGTTTCGTATAAGCCGTAAAGCTTAGCGCTTCGAGAACTGCGGAGCGCGACGAGCCTTGTGCAGACCGGCCTTCTTGCGTTCCACGACGCGAGCGTCGCGGGGTCAGGAAGCCAGCCTTCTTCAGGG
>ENA-OQMZ01000031-OQMZ01000031.1-human-gut-metagenome-genome-assembly--contig:-NODE-31-length-49183-cov-3.595625_pt1 | contig 49183 bp, 53 predicted proteins | sample MGYA00242621_ERZ504862 | MGnify/ENA primary metagenome ERZ504862 (study PRJEB26092, sample SAMD00036393) | human gut metagenome | host: Homo sapiens | study: EMG produced TPA metagenomics assembly of...
TGGCTTTATCTTGTAGTTTGCGAATATCCGTATAAATAGAAAAAAACCTTTGAGAAAAGGATTTCTCCTCTCTCAAAGGCAAGTTGGCAAACTGGAAGTTAACTAATGGATGCCATTTTATCAGTCGACCATGATCTCCTAAGAGCCACATAGGAGATTAAAAAGTTTGCAAGCCAGCCAACTGGTACCGCAAGCCAGACAAAGGCAATGCCGAAACGTGGTGCACAGATTAGGGCAACAGACAGACGAATCGCAAGATTCACTATGTTTGCAACGAGGAACGGACGCATAATTCCGAGACCGCGAAGAACTCCATCGGTTGCCATCTTGATACCCATGAAGATGAAAAAGTAACCAATCCACCTCATATAATCACCAGACACCTGATAGGCAAACGCCGTTCCGTCTTTTCCTAAGAACAGTGAGGAGATCTGCGTATGCAGCGTTTCAATGACGAGAAAGGCAAGAACGGCAAAGCACACATCCAGCACCAGCGCAGCATGGTAGCCTTTTTTGATACGATCAATTTTCTTTGCGCCAAGATTCTGGGAAACATACGGCGAAACCGCATTGCCGATGGATACAAAGATCAATGAAAAAACATTTTCCACCCTCATCGTTGCTGTATAACCGGCGAGTGCCTGTGTACCGAAAGGATTTACCACTGCCTGCACAATCATCATACCGATGGACACTGTGGACTGCTGTAAAACCGACGGCACCGCAATGCGAAGCATGGAATACAGCTCCTGCCGTTCAAACCTTTTAAAGGGGCTTTTATATTGCCGCATCCGTGCAAAGAAAATCAAAAACGAAAACACTGCGGAAATTCCCTGTGCAATCAGGGTTGCAATAGCCGCACCGAACACACCGAGACCCAGCCCGGCTACCATCCAAAGATCCATTAAAATATTCAGGATGGACGAAAAAATCAGCAGTCCCAGCGGAATTTTGGATTCGCCGATTGAGGTGAACATGGTAGAAAGAATGTTATACATAAACAGAAACGGAAAGCCCACAAAATAGACCCGCAGATACAGTACTGCATCATCCAGTATGTCGGCAGGGGTTTGCAGTCCACTCATCATCGAGCTGGCGAAGAAAAAGCCAAAAACACCAAGGACTATACTTAGAAGCAAAAAGCTAATCAAGGAGGTTGACACGATTGTTTTCATTTTGCCATACTCTCTGGCTCCGAAATAACGGCTCACAAGCACACCGGCTCCAACACCGGCTCCCAGTGCCACACAAATGAACACATTGGTCAATGCTGCACATGCACCGACAGCTGCAAGTGCGGAAGAACCAACAAACTGGCCGACAATAATAGAGTCGGCCATATTGTATATTTGCTGAAAAAAACTTCCAAGAATCATTGGCATTGCAAAAACCGTCAACGCTTTGAGGGGCGTATCGGTTATCAAATACTCATCTTTCGACATTATCATATTCCTCCATGGTATCCCATTCACTTACCTTCTCAAATTCCGATTTATCTAATTTCTATTAACATCTATTTCACTGTTCCTTAAACTTCATTTTTCATGTCATCCCTACAAACTGGAATTTGTTGCTTAGAACTAGAAAATTGTCAAGATATAATTCACATCAGGGTATGTCCTTCATCTATACATTTAAGTATTAATTTATATAGTAATTCATTTGATTTTTTGTATAAATCATATGTTCCATTTTGATATTCGTGAGTTGCTTTACACCTAGCTTCTTTATACAAATTCTTTATGTCTTCTATTTTATCATCGTTACCATAAATAAATCTAGATGACACTGTTGCTATTGTGTTTTTGATATTTATGGTCTATCATAAATAACGCTTCTATTCCACTCCAAATAAAACTGATTTTTATTGCTGGCATAAAATTCAATCTATAACTCCACATTGTATTTGTTGCTAAATAAAATTTTTCATTAACTTCGGCTAGTTTACATGCCTTTTCAATTCTCGTTTCTAAAAAAGAACATTTTTCATCAGATAACTCAATGCATTCATTAGGCATCTTATACATATTCTCCATAATTATATGAATATCTGTATCTGCACTAAACTTTTCAACTGATCTATCAGCTTGAAAATACCATGCCAAATCACAATTAAGTATTGCACTCATCATTACGCATATCTGTTGTACGTTCCATGTTTTCACAGCTAGTTCTTTACCCACAGCACCTTCAATTCTTATTTGAGATGTTGTCATTCTTAAAGTAGCTATGAGTACCCCTAATTCCACTTCTGAAGCATGGTTACTTTTCATAATGCTATCAATCATATCATCAGGATTAGGAGTAGATGTAGCTGGCATTAATGTTATTCCTTCGGATATCTTTACTTCTCTTATAGGTTTTATACCACACAAATAGAAATAGGATTGAGCTTGATTTTCTTTTATACAAATAGCCATAAATTTTCCCTTTCGATAAACTTTGTTTCTTCATTACAACAAAAGTCTATTTTACTTCCGTTCAACTATATTTAATCATCCCTACAACTTCCGATTTGTCTTTTTCTTTCTGAAAATGGGCAATCCCGATTGGAACTGCCCATATATCTTGAAAATTATGCGATTTTTAAGGCTCTGCACCGTTTCAAGCACCATTTGGTGTAAATTTGGTGTATTTGTGTATTTTCAGAGCTTTTTTACAAATGAAGTACATCCCATTTTGTAGGGTAAAACGGTACATCTTTACATCATCTTAATAGAGCTTTGCACCTGCGGGGATATGGTTATCGACCATGAGGAGGTGAAGCTTTTCTTCGCCTTCTTCTTCGTGAACTGCACTGAGGAGCATACCGCAGGAGTCAATGCCCATCATTGCTCTCGGCGGAAGATTTGTGATAGCGATAAGAGTCTTTCCAACCAGCTCTTCAGGCTCATAATAAGCGTGAATACCGCTTAAAATTGTGCGGTCTGTGCCTGTGCCGTCATCAAGAGTGAACTGTAAAAGCTTCTTCGACTTCTTAACAGCCTCGCAAGCCTTAACCTTTACTGCACGGAAATCTGACTTTGAAAATGTTTCAAAATCAACATATTCTTCAAACAAAGGCTCAACCTTCACCTTTGAAAAATCAATCTTTTCTTCAACAACAGCATCTTTTGTTTTCGGAATGCCTGACGGCTTTTTGTCAGAATCCAAGCTCTTCATTGTCGGGAAGAGGAGAACATCACGGATTGCGGCTGAATCTGTGAGGAGCATACACATTCTGTCGATACCAAAGCCGATACCGCCTGTCGGAGGCATACCGATTTCAAGTGCGTTGAGGAAATCCTCATCGGTTGTGTTAGCCTCATCATCGCCCTGTGCGAGAAGTGCCTCCTGAGCCTTAAAACGCTCTCTCTGGTCAATCGGATCGTTAAGCTCTGAATATGCATTAGCCATTTCCCAGCCGTTCATAAAGAACTCGAATCTCTCAACATAATCGGGATTTTCGGGTTTCTTCTTTGTAAGCGGAGAAATCTCAATCGGATGATCCATAACGAAAGTAGGCTGAATCATATGCTCTTCTGCAAATTCTTCAAAGAAAAGGTTGAGGATGTCGCCCTTCTTGTGGCGTTCTTCAAACTCAACACCCTTTTCCTTAGCAATTGCCTTTGCCTCTTCATCAGAATGAATTTCGTTGAAATCAACGCCTGAATACTTTTTAACAGCGTCAAGCATTGTAATTCTCTCAAACGGCTTGCCAAGATCCATTTCAATGCCGTTGTATGTGATTGTTGTTGTGCCGAGAACCTCCTGTGCAACATGGCGATAGAGGTTTTCGGTAAGATCCATCATACCGTTGTAGTCGGTATATGCCTGATAAAGCTCCATAAGAGTAAACTCAGGGTTGTGACGGGTGTCAACACCCTCGTTACGGAATACTCTGCCGATTTCGTAAACCTTTTCGAGTCCGCCTACGATAAGTCTTTTGAGGTAAAGTTCAAGAGAAATTCTAAGCTTTAAATCCTCGTCAAGAGCGTTAAAGTGAGTAAGGAACGGACGAGCCGACGCACCGCCGGCATTTGCAACGAGCATAGGAGTTTCAACCTCCATAAAGCCTGATTGTCAAGGTAACGGCGGATACTGCCGATAATTTTTGAACGCTTTACAAAGGTATCCTTTACCTCGGGATTCATAATAAGGTCAACATAACGCTGACGGTAACGAAGGTCTGTATTTGTAAGACCGTGATACTTTTCGGGGAGGGGTTTGAGTGATTTGGAAAGGAGCTTAACCTCTTTTGCATGAACAGAAATTTCGCCCATTTGCGTTTTGAAAACAAAGCCCTTTACTTCAACGATATCGCCGATATCCCACTTTTTAAGAAAACCGTATTCTTCTTCACCGAGATCGTCAAATTTTGCAAAAATCTGGATTTTGCCCGAACGATCCCAAAGGTCCATAAACGAAACCTTGCCCTTGCCTCTTTTTGAAAGCAAACGACCTGCAACGCATACATCTTTGTTTTCGTACTCTTCAAAATTGTTTTTAATTGTTTCCGTGAGAACATCACGGGCACTTGTTGTAATTACAAACGGATCTCTGCCTGCTTCTTTGAGGCGTCAAGCTTTTCGTATCTGACCTTGATAACATCGCTTGTGCCGGTCTGCTGTGGCTTCTGACTCATTTCCAATCATTCCTCTCTTTTTCAACATCAATAAATCTGACGGATTGCAAAAGCAGAATCCGTCAGCAAAAATTCAATAGATAAACAAATTACTTTGAGATTTCAAGAATCTTAAATGCCTTTACGCCGCCGGGAGTTTCAACCTCAACAACATCACCGACACATCTGTCCATGAGAGCCTTGCCCACAGGTGATTCGTCAGAAATTTTGCCCTGTGCGGGATTTGTTTCGTTAGAACCCGAACCAACGATTTTGTATGTCATCTGTCTGTCTGTGCCAACCATTTCGATTGTAACAACAGAAGTGAGGTGTACCTTATCGTTAGATGTTTCGGACTCATCAATAATCTGAGCAGTTTTGAGGATAGACTCGATAGTAGCGATTCTTGCCTCCATAATAGCCTGCTCGTTCTTTGCGTCATCATATTCACTGTTCTCGGACAAGTCGCCGTAGGAACGGGCTACCTTGATTTTCTCTGCAATTTCTTTACGCTTGACATTTTGTAATTCTGCAAGCTCCTCTTCAAGATTTTTAAGACCTTCCGCAGTAAGCATTGTTGGTTTAGCTGCCATTTTATATCGTTCCTTTCAGTTAATACCGCACCTGCACAAGCGTGCATACGGTATAAAATTCTTTCATATCAGCAAAAAACTGCATATAGATTTATTATAATTTTTTTCACACCGATTGTCAAGCAAAACGGGCAAGATAACTGCAAAGAGATTTCACTGTCTGCGCCTCTGTATCATTACGGCACAAATCGGGAACAATTGAACCGAGTTCGTACTGTGAACCGAGTGTGTAGAGTGCTGAGCAGAAGTATTCCTCCGACAATCCCTCAGGCCGCAAAAGTGCGAAACCGTTCGGCATTTTAAAGCAATAGCGAAAATACACAAAGCCCTTTATATTTTCCTTTGGTCTGCCGTTTGTGAGGATGACCGCATCATTTCTTACAGGCAGATTTTCTTCAATTTCAAACGGTGCAATGACAAGGTCACAATTTGAAAGCTGTTCACGGTGGTGAGTAACAACGGCACACGCACCTGTTTCTTCGGCAATGGTATTCAGCTCATCATAGAACACATCTTCGTTGTCAGTGATAATGCAGACATTGCCCGTATATTTCAACACAAATGAAACAAGGTCGGTGCATTGAGCGTCGGGATCATAAATTCCGACCGTCAGCCTTTCGGGAGTATCAAATTGCTGAGGCAAAAAGTGCCATATTAGTACAAAGTCTTGCCGAAAAAAGCGGCGAGTAAAAACGCTTGTAACCGCTGTCGTTTGGGAAAGTCATTTCTTCGCAACACAAAAGTCTTGTACGCTGATTGCCGATTGCCCTGTCAATTTTATTGAGATTGACCTTTTGTCTGCGACAGATGTATGTAAGCTGTTTTACGCTTACGCCCCTTGCCCTTTTGATTTCAACGCACACCTTGTCCCCTCTCAGCCTGTTAAAAATCCCCTTATTTTCCCGCACTTTTCGGGAAACACAACATTCAATGAAGTAATCAAAACAAAAACCTCCGCATATTTACTTATTTAAGTATATGCGAAGGCTTTTAAATTAATTATCAAATTGTGTATGTATCAAAGAAATTATCACATGTACGGATACTCAGACATCGGGTTGTATCTTACACCGTTAAGACGGCATTCGTAGTGGAGGTGAGGTCCTGTTGAGTTACCTGTTGAACCGACATAGCCGATAACCTGTCCTCTAGAAACAGACTGACCTGAACTTACTGTAAGACTTGTAAGGTGACCGTAAACTGTCATCTTACCGCCCGCGTGGCTGATCATTACATAGTTACCATAACCGCCGCCGCAGCCGCAGCTGTAGCTCTTGCCCCAGTTGTGTGTACAACTGCTGTTGGTTGCAACAACAGTACCGTCGGCAGCCGCAACAACAGGAGTTCCCATGATGCCTGCGCCGGCAATATCAATTCCGCCGTGGTTATAAACTTCTCTGTCCTCAAACCATTCAGATGAACGGCTCACAAAGCCCGGTGTCGGCCATGCAAAGCCCGAACCTGACGGAACAATTACAGATGATGAACCTGAGCTTGATGAACCTGAACTGCTTGAGCCGCTTGATGAACTGCTTGAAGAGCTGCTTGATGAACCGCTTGAGCTTGAGCTCTGTGAAGCCTTAGCAGCCTGTTCCGCAGCAGCCTTTTGAGCGGCATAGTACTCGCTGATTTTAGCTTCAATCTCATCACTCTGCAAAGCCGCACTTTCCAAGGAATGCTGCGCCTCGGAATTTGATGCGTAAAGATTTTTAAGAATCTCGTCATTATCTGAAATAAGTTTATTAAACTCGTCCTGATCCGACTTCAATGACGCCTGCTGAGTTTCAAGGTCTTTCTTGTCGGCCTCAAGGGATTCCTTCTTGGTGCTGAGCTCGTCCAGCTTTGTCTGGATTTCGCTGATAAGCTCCTTGTCGCTGTTTGCAAGGCTCTTTACAAGCTCCATCTTATCAATAAGGTCAGAAAAATCCTTTGCGCCGAAAATGATTTCAAGGTCGGTTGCATTGCCTGACATATAGAGAATTCTGAGTCTGTTTGCAAGTGCATCAAACTGATCCTCAACTTCCGAAAGTCCCTTGTCATAAGCGTCCTGCTTTTCCTTAATATCATCGTTAAGGCTTGAAATTTTCTCACGGGTTACTGCAATTTTTTCATCAAGAACCTGAACCTTACTTACAAGGGCGCTCTTGTATTCTTCCTTTTCTGCGATGTCAGACTTTGTATCATCAAGAATCTTCTGATACTTCTGATTTTCCTGTTCAAGCTGCTGAAGCTGTTGTTCAAGGTCTGAGATGCTGTCCTCAGCAGAAACAGTAGTCGGTATTGCCATTGGAATTGAAATCATGCATACGCAGAGCATTGCACATAAAATTCTTTTTAATTTGTTCATTGTAATCTCCTCCTTTAAGATTTCTGTCGGGATTACCAACCGAGTATTTCGTTACCTTCCATTTTAAGGTATTTTCTGATTGAAATAAAGCTGCCGAAGAAGCCGATAACAATACCTGCAATTGCAAACAAGCCGCCTGTAATCCAGATGACATTGTTAATCGGGATAAAATCAATCGGAACAATCTGATAAACAAGAGCCTGTGCAGTCTCATAGAGGATTGCAATTGCGCCTGTTGAAACAATTGCGGAAATAAGTCCGATTATCATACCTTCAATAAGAAACGGCCATCGTACAAACGAGTTCGTTGCGCCGACCGATTTCATAATGCTGATTTCAAATCTTCGTGAATACATTGTTGCACGAATTGTGTTGGCAATGATGAAGATTGAAATGATTGTCAGCGCACAAACAACCGCAATACAAATCATATTGACAAGATTGCTGATGTCCGTAAGCTTCTTTGCAAGCTCACGGTGGTTGCTTATGCTGTCAACACCGTCAATTTTTTTAATCTGAGCAACAGTATCGTCATACTTCGACAAGTCCTTCATAACTACAATGAAAGAATCGGGGAGTTTATTTCTGCCCTGCATTTCTGCAAAGAGGTCGTCGCCGAGAGTAGATTTATACTGCTTTATCGCATCTTCCTTTGAAAGAAAGGTTGCCGACTCAACATTGTCAAGCTTTTCAATTTCTTTTCCTACATAAACAGCCTCAAGCTGTGAATATCCGTCTTTAACATAAACTGAGGTTTCGTTTGACTTGCCGACAGATTCAACAACATTGTCAACATTCATCGAAAAAAGTGCCGCCGCACCTGTGAGAACAAGACAGCTTATAAGTACGCAGACAGAAGCGATACTCATAATACGGTTGTTCCACACATTTTTGAAACCTTCTTTTGCTAAATAACCAAATCCGGTCATATCAAAAATCCTTTCAAAATCCTATTTGCGCAAACGCATTATTCCGGAACAACCACTGCATTATCGGGATAATCCGGTGTGTTTTCTTCTTCACCGCTGTCATCACCGTAATCGTCAGCATAGTCATCTTTAACAAACAAATCCTTGGTGTCGCTCTTAATTTTTCCGTGGTCAAGAACAACAACTCGTCTGTCAAACTCACGAACAAGGTCATGTTCATGCGTTACAACAATAACGGTTGTGCCTGTTGCGTTAATTTCATTGAGAAGCTCAATGATTTCGTGTGACATCTCGGGGTCAACATTACCTGTCGGCTCATCGGCAATAATAATTTCGGGGTTATTCACAAGGGCTCTTGCAAGGCTTACACGCTGTTGCTCACCGCCCGAGAGTTCACTCGGTCTGTTTTTCATCTTATCTTTAAGACCGACAAGCTCAAGCACATACGGAACACGCTTTTTAATTACTGCCGAAGGTTTTCCGACAGCACGCATCGCAAACGCAACATTGTCGAAAACATTCATCTTGTCAATAAGTCTGAAATCCTGAAAAACAATGCCCATATGACGGCGCATATAAGGACCTTGCTCCTTCTCAGCTTTGTAACATCAGTATCGTTGATAACGATTTTGCCCGATGTCGGAGTCTCCTCATGCATAATGAGTTTAAGAAATGTACTCTTGCCTGCGCCCGATGCACCGACAATAAATACAAACTCGCCCTTATCAATACTCAGCGTAATACCGTAGAGAGCATGAGTGCCATTAGGGTATGTTTTAGACACATTTATAAAATCAATCATAAAGTCACCTTTGTTTTGTAGTTATTGTACAAATACTCACAAAAAAGTCAAAACGCCCAAAGCACAGCGAACGCACTATGCTCGGGCACACTTTAACCAAATCAGTATTTTGTAGGACTTGCGTTGAGGTATTTCTTAACCATAAGAGCTACCTTGAACACGATTGCGTCCTCAAACTCACGGAGGTCAAGACCTGTGAGCTTTTTAATTTTTTCAAGTCTGTACACAAGAGTGTTTCTGTGTACAAAGAGCTTTCTTGATGTTTCGGAAACATTGAGGTTGTTTTCAAAGAAACGCTGGATTGTAAAGAGAGTTTCCTGATCAAGGCTCTCAATTGAACCACGCTTGAAAACTTCTTTGAGGAACATTTCACACAATGTTGTGGGAAGCTGATAGATAAGACGGGCAATGCGAGGTTATCATAGCTTACGATTGTACGGTCTGTGTCAAATACCTTTGCAACCTCAAGAGCCGACTGAGCCTCCTTAAAGCTTCTTGCAAGATCCTTGATACCTGTAACCGTTGTGCCGATGCCGACAACACAGTGTGTGTAGAACTCGCTCGAAAGTGTGTCTGAAATCGAGCTTGCAAGCTTTTCAAGGTCACGGCTCTCTGTGTCGGGTTTAATTTCCTTAACAAGTGCAATTTCAACCTCGTTAATGTTTATAACAAAGTCCTTTGACTTGTCCGGGAAAAGATTCTGAACTATATCATAAGCGGAAACATCTGTTTTTGAAACAATTTTAATAAGCAGACACACACGGGAAACCTCGCTGTTAAAGTGAAGTTCTCTTGCTTTAAGGTAAATGTCACCCGGAAGAATGTTGTCAAGAATAACATTCTTAATAAAGTTTGAACGATCATACTTTTCGTCATAATACTGCTTGATGCTTGCAAAAGAAACCGACAAAAGCTGAGCATACTTCTGAGCATACTCATCGGTACCCTGAACGAATACTGCATAATCATACTTTGCATTGCTGCCGAAAGATCTGTATGTATAGCCGTTCACAACAAACGGTGCTGTTGAGCTGAGTGTTTCGGAATTAACGCTCTCGTTTACCTCGCCGATTTTTCCAAGCTCGGAGCAGGCAATAACAACCGAAGTCTCGTCAATTACGCCAATCGTTCTGTCGATTGCATCTTTCATCTGGTGTACAATACCTTGAAATAATCTGTTTGACATAAATTTTTACCTCGTTTTCTCCGCAGTTATATATTGTGATTGTAAAAGAGTTCAATAAAATACAATCTGTCTCATATACATATTACACAAAAACGAGAAAAAAATCAACCTCTATTTACAATTTTTCTTGAATTTTTTTAGAGAATTTGCATAATCAGCAACAAGTTACAGTTTTGAAAGCAAAATTAAACAATTGTTACAGAATCTTATTTGTTTTTTAATATATCACAACATTGTGTTGATTTTGTGACAAAATACGAAAAATATCTATTCATCACGGTTAATCAATTATAAAATTTAAATGCAAATGGGTTTTGAAAGTTATTGCGCTTACGGCAACAATTATTTTCCTTCTGCAAACGCAAAGACGGCGGAGCATAACGCTCCGCCGTAAAATACAAATTAAATTATAATCAGTTTGTGATTGTTTTCTCAGTATCCTTGTCAAAGATATGGAGTTTGCTGAGGTCGAAAGCAATCTCAATGTCGTCGCCCGGCTTAGCTGTTGAAGTAGGTTCAACACGAGCTGTGATAGGTGTACCGTTGATATTTACATAGAGATAAATTTCAGCGCCCATAAGCTCGGTAACATCAACATTGGCTTTGAGAAGACACTCAGCCTTAGCAATTTCTTCAGGCTCATCGTGAACATGCTCAGGACGGATGCCCAAAACAACTTCCTTGCCAACATAGTTGTCGAGGTCAGCATTGACCTTTGACTCCGGAACAGGAACATGATACTTGTCAAAATCAAGAGTATACTTGCCGCCGTTCTTAGAGAGAACAGCGTTGATGAAGTTCATCTGAGGTGAACCGATAAATCCTGCAACGAACATATTGCAAGGCATATCATAAAGATGCTGAGGAGTATCAACCTGCTGAATGAAACCGTCCTTCATAACAACAATTCTTGTACCATTGTCATAGCCTCTGTCTGGTCATGGGTTACATAGATAAATGTTGTGCCGAGACGCTGATAAATTTTTGAAATCTCTGTTCTCATCTGAGCACGGAGCTTAGCATCAAGGTTTGAAAGCGGTTCGTCAAGAAGGAATACCTTCGGGTTACGAACGATAGCACGACCGAGAGCAACACGCTGTCTCTGACCGCCTGAAAGAGCCTTTGGCTTTCTGTCAAGATACTGCTCGATACCAAGAATTCTTGCAGCCTCTTCAACTCTTCTCTTAATCTCTTCCTTAGAGAACTTACGGAGTTTAAGACCGAATGCCATATTATCATATACAGTCATATGAGGATAAAGAGCATAGTTCTGGAATACCATTGCGATATCTCTGTCCTTAGGAGCAACATCGTTTGCGAGTGTATCGCCGATGTAAAGCTCACCCTTTGAAATATCCTCAAGACCTGCAATCATTCTGAGGGTTGTTGATTTACCGCAACCTGAAGGGCCAACGAGAATGATGAATTCTTTGTCGGCAATTTCAAGATTGAAGTCTGTAACAGCAGTTACACCGCCGTCATAAATCTTGTAAACATGTCTTAATGAAACATTTGCCATTGTGTATAAACCTCCAATTAGTCGATAACGATAAAGTCCTTAGCTTTATTACATACAATAATATACCACTTTTCGCACAATTTGACCATACCGAAATTGACCAAAGATATATGCATTATTTTATTTAAAACCGACACAGGATAAAATTCAGATGCATTTTTTAGTGTATATTGCCGATAAAAACCGACTTTTTATCCAAATCCGTCAACAATTTGCACTCGCCTATGTGCAAATTGCTATTAAGATACAAACCGCCTATTGAAATTCGTTGAAGATGCACAACTTTTAATCCACAACACAAAAACATTTTTTTAACCTGATGATATTTACCCTCACAAATTGTGACAATTCCTGTTTTTTTATCATTTTCGTCACATTCAAGCACGGCACTGCGACACTTCGTACCGTCAGAGAACTCAATTCCGTCAGAAAAAGCCTTTACGGTATCTTCTGTGATTTCTCCGTCAAGCTTTGCAACATACTTCTTGTCCACATGCTTTTTAGGCGAGGTTATGCTGTGCGCAAAGTCACCGTCATCTGTAATAAGAAGCAGTCCCTCCGTATCACGGTCAAGTCTGCCGACGGGAAAAAGTCCCTTTCGTTTCATATTTTCGGGGATAATATCAATAACAGTCTTAAACTGCCTGTCCTCGGTTGCCGACACAACTCCTGCAGGCTTGTTCATCATTATATATATGTATTTGCTGTAATTCAAAGCCTGTCCGTCCACAACAATTTCATCCTTTTCGGGGTCAACCTTTGTATCAGGCTTTTTGCAGATTTTTCCGTTCACAAGAACCGCACCGCTTTTTATGAGCTTTTGAACCTCTTTTCTGCCGTCGGCTCTTTGTGACGAAATAATTTTATCGAGTCTTTCCATCTTAATCAACAAGCGGCAGATTTTTACTGCCGTATTCTCCGTTTGTAATGTGTCCGCCGATTACCCTGTTTTTATAAACAAGCAAAACGGCATTGTTATCCTTTGGCTTTTCCAGGGGAACTGTAATCTCCGTAACCTCTTTGCCTTTAAATTTTGCGAGGTCAAGTCCGATTTTCTTCTGTAGTTCGTTGTATTCCTCATAATATTTATTAAAATCCGACGGAATTACAACCGACCTTTTCTCAGGCTTTGCGTCGGCGGTTTCAACTCCGAACTGTTCAAGGAATTTTTTCTCCTCACCGTCATTAAGCACAAGAGAATACTCCCCTGTTTTATCACTTACGGCTGTATCGGGCAACCGTGAATTTATTGCAACCGTGACGGCTGTACATATTATTGCCGCTGTTACGGACAGCACCGCCGCCAAAATTACCGTTTTTTTAGCCTTGATTTTAAAATTGAAAACGAACATTTTAAATCCTCCGCACATTTTATTCTCTGATAAAATGTATGCAAAAATCTTCGGATAATTCCGTTTGTCCGATTTCAAATTATTTACTTTGTAAGAACATCCAAGAGTTCTGCCGTTGTTTTTACAAACACCCTGCCGCCCTCTTTTTTCATGCTTTCAAGGTCGCCGTAGCCGTATTCAACACCGACAAAATCAACACCGCAAAGTCTTGCTCCCTTTGTGTCAAACCAAGTGTCACCTATCATGACGATATTCTCTCTGTCATTTTCAAGGCTGCCGCCAAGTCTTTCAACTGCATACGGAATAAGGTCTTTTTTATCTTTCCTGCTGCCGTCAAGTGTTGAACCGCAGATTGCATCAAACATATCATGCACACCGAGAAGGTCTGTAATTTCTTCGGCAAACTTTTCATACTTTGACGAACACACGGCAAGCTTTGCACCGCTGTTTTTAAGCTCTGCAAGAACCCTGTCAATGCCGTCATAAAGCTTGTTCACAAGCTTGCCTTTTGTGTTGTAGTATTCACGATAAATCTCAACGCCTCTTGCCGATTCTTCCTCATTGAAACGGCAGATATTGCGGAATGTATCGAGCAACGGCGGTCCAATGTACAATGTGTAATCGTCAAGATTCGGCAACGGCTTGCCCATACTTTTAATTGCATTTTCAAGTGACTCTCTTATGCCAATGCGCTCTCGCTGATTGTGCCGTCAAGGTCAAACAGATAATATTTGTACTTATTCATCAAACTTGCTATCCGCCTTCATCTGAAATTTTCTGATTTTACGCTTACTCTTGTGTGAGTACCTCTTGCGATTTCACCCTTTTTATCTTCGGCAAAAACTTCAAAATTAAACATTCTGCCGTCAACGCTTTTGAGAACGGCTGTTGCCGTAACCTCAGCACCGAGAGGAGTAGGGCTTGTGTGCTCAATTGAAATCATCGTACCGACAGTTGTAAGCTCATCGTTGTCAAGAACCTTGTCTGCAAGAGCTGCGGCGGCATTTTCCATAAGAGCCACAACACACGGAGTTGCAAGCACGCAAAGACTGCCGCTGCCCATTGAAACGGCAAGATTTTCTTCTTCAACCTTAATTGTTACAGAATATGTATTTATTTCGCTCATAAAAATTTCCTTTCTTATTGTTTAAAGCAATTTTATGTGATATACTTAACAAAGTGTGCATTACTCGTCTGTGGATTGACAGAGTAAGTATCCATACGATATAATAATACAATATTCAGTGAAAATAGGCAAGCATTGCCCGAATATTATTTGAGGTGAAAATAAATGAAACTCGGAATCGTCGGACTTCCAAATGTCGGCAAAAGTACTCTTTTTAACGCAATTACAGACGCAGGTGCTCAGAGTGCAAACTATCCTTTCTGCACAATTGAACCGAATATCGGTGTTGTTGCAGTTCCGGACAAAAGACTTGATAAACTTGCGGAAATGTATGATCCTGACAAATATACTCCTGCATCAATTGAATTTGTAGATATTGCAGGTCTTGTAAAGGGTGCGTCAAAGGGCGAGGGACTCGGCAACAAGTTCCTTTCAAACATCCGTGAATGTGACGCTATCGTTCATGTTGTCCGTTGCTTTGAAAACGATGACATTATCCATGTTGAAGGCAACATCAATCCTGCCCGTGACATTGAAACAATTAATCTTGAGCTTATTCTCTCCGATGTTGAAATGCTCGAACGCAGAATTGACAAGACAAAGAAAATGCTCAAGGGCGATAAAAAGTATCAGAAAGACATCGACCTTTTTGAAAGAGTTCTTGACGCACTCAACGAGGGCAAGCCTGCAAGAAGCGTTGAATGCGACGATGACGAAAAGGCAATTCTTTCAGAGGTTGCGCTTCTCACAAACAAGCCTGTTATCTATGCCGCAAATATGAGTGACGAGGATTTCTCAAACGGCATCGACTCAAACGAGGCTACAAGCTGTTCAGAAAATTGCCGCCGAGGAACACGCAGGCGTTCTTCCGATCTGTGCTCAGATTGAGGAAGAAATCGTTGAGATGGACAAGGAAGAAAAGGAAATGTTCCTTGCCGATATGGGACTTGAAGAAAGCGGTCTTGACAGACTTATCAAGGAATGCTATGCACTTCTCGGACTTATCTCCTACCTTACAGCCGGCAAACAGGAGGTTCGTGCATGGACAATCAAAAAAGGAACAAAAGCACCTCAGGCAGCAGGCAAAATTCACTCGGATTTTGAGCGTGGATTTATCAGAGCCGAGGTTATCGCATATGACGACCTTATCGCCTGCGGAAGTATGACAGCCGCAAAAGAAAAAGGTCTTGTCCGCAGTGAGGGCAAGGACTATGTTATGAAAGACGGCGATGTCGTTCTTTTCAGATTCAATGTTTAATTAAATCATTACAATTGATGACGGTTACGAATATTTTCGCAGCCGTCATTTTTTGATGTCACACATTTCTCCTTTTGCAATAATATGTAGTGTAAACGAAAGGAGGTAAGCGTATGTGTAACTTTGGTAACGGCAACGGTTGCTGCTCATGGATTATTCTTCTTATCATCGTTCTCTGCTGTTGCGGCGGAAACAACGGTGGCTGTGGTTGTGACAACAACAGCTGTGGCTGCGGCTGCTGATAAAGCACGCTGACTAAAGCCCCATTCGGCTTATTGCTGAGGATGTTTTAATATATAACAGGGTGGATACCGTTATTTTACGATATCCACCCTTTGTTTATGTAATATTCCGCAGGAGCGTTCATTGGACGCCCGCACGGCTAATCGCTATTTCTAATTTATAACAGGCAGTAACCAAAAATACAAAAGCATAGTATGCCCGAGCGTAGTGCTGTAATTGTTTGAACAGTTTTAATGTAGCGGCGAACCGTGTTCGCCGCTACAGATTATGCACATCTTTTTGCATATCAAAATATTTTTGTTAAACATAAGGTTTTATCAAGCGGGCGCCCAATGAGCGCCCCTACTTACGCAAAAACGGTCGGCTTAAACAAACCGACCGTTAATATTTTGCAATTATTAAATTAATTCAGAAATTATTTGTCCTCTTTAACAACATCTCTGACAACCTTTGCAAGGTGCGGCTGTGTAAGACCGAATTTGTCAAGAAGCTCAAGAGCCGGACCGCTGTAACCGAAACGATCGTTCACACCGATCTTTGTAACCTTAACAGGACACTCTGCACTTACAACATCACAAACAGCGTCACCGAGACCGCCGATAACATTGTGTTCCTCAACGGTGATGATTCTGCTGTTTCCTTTGCAGCCTTAATGATGATATCTCTGTCGATAGGCTTTATTGTGTGAATGTTAATAAGACGAGCGTTGATGCCCTCAGCCTCAAGTTCCTTAACAGCCTTTAAAGCCTCGTTTACAACAAGTCCTGTTGCAATAACAGCCACATCGTTGCCCTCATGGAGAGTAATACCCTTGCCGAGCTCAAATGTATAGGTATCGGGATCATTAAAACTGTCAACAGCAAGTCTGCCGAGACGGATATAAACAGGACCGTTGTACTCAATTGCAGCCTTTGTAGCGGCCATCATTTCGTAGTGATCGGCAGGGTTAAGGACAACCATACCCGGAATTGTACGCATAATACCGATATCTTCAAGACACTGATGAGTAGCACCGTCTTCACCTGTTGAAATACCTGCGTGACTGCCGGCAATTTTAACATTAAGATGAGGTAAGCAACCGAGTTACGAATCTGCTCAAATGCTCTGCCTGTTGCAAACATTGCAAATGATGCGGCAACCGGAATTTTGCCTGCCGCTGCCATACCTGCCGCAACACCTACCATATTGCCCTCGGCAATACCGCAGTCAAAAAATCTTTCGGGAAACTCTTTTTTAAAAATTCCTGTCTTTGTAGCAGCTGCGAGGTCTGCATCAAAAACAATAATGTCCTTATTTGTCTTTGCAAGCTCACAAAGAGCCATGCCAAAGCTTTCTCTTGTAGCCTTTTTAATTACCTGTGCCATCAGCAGTTGCCCTCCAATCTGTCAATTTCAGCCTGAAGCTCGGCAGTAGCCTGTTCATACTGTTCCTTGTTGGGAGCAGTGCCGTGCCAGCCAACCTGATTTTCCATAAATGAAACGCCCTTGCCTTGATTGTCTTGGCAAGAATTGCAGTAGGCTTGCCCTTTACTGTCTTAGCCTTTTCGAGAGCCGATTCAATCTGATTGAAGTCGTGACCGTCAATTTTGATTACTTCAAAGCCAAAGCTTTCAAACTTTTTATCAAGAGGCTCAATGCCTGCAACCTCTTCAACAGTACCGTCAATCTGAAGTCCGTTCTGGTCAACAATTACAACGAGATTGTCAAGCTTGTTGTGAGCGGCAAACATTGCAGCCTCCCAAACCTGACCTTCTTCAACTTCACCGTCACCGAGAACTGTATATGTGCGATAGCTCTTGTTATCAAGCTTAGCCGCAAGTGCCATACCGCAGGCAGCCGAAATGCCCTGACCGAGTGAGCCTGTACTCATATCAATACCCGGAGTACCCTTCATATCGGGATGTCCCTGAAGCATAGCGCCTACATGACGGAGCTTTGTAAGCTCGTCCCATTCAAAAAAGCCCTTGAGCGCAAGTGTTGCATAAAGAGCCGGACAGCAGTGACCTTTTGAAAGAACAAAACGATCTCTGTCCTGCATATCGGGATTTTTAGGATCAACATTCATTTCCTTAAAGTAGAGATATGTGAAAATATCTGCTGCCGAAAGCGATCCGCCGGGATGACCTGATTTGGCGTGGTAAGTGCCGAGAATTGCGCCCATTCTTGACCTTGCGGCAAGAATCCGGAGCTGCTTGATTTCTGAACTGTCCATTTAATAAACCATTCCTTTCAGAATTTTGCGTAATACATGACCGTGTTATACACACCTATTTTAATTATACACAATCCAACGCAAATTTCAACAATTTTTTTTTTGGATTTTCCAAAAATCGGATAAATTCCTTAAATTCGCCCTTGAAGAAATAATTTTTTTATGATATAATAAGCAAAGTAAAGTACGATTAAATCTAAGCTTTTGTAAAAGCTTATTTATAAAAACCGTTTGGAGGGAACAGCAATGCTGCTTGCGGCAGATGTCGGAAACACCAATGTCAAGCTCGGCATTTTTGACGGAGATAATTTAAAATTTAAACTCCGTTTTTCAACCGATGAAAACAAAACAAGCGACGAGCTTGCCGTTGAACTTTTCACATTTTTGCAGATTTACAACATCGACGCAAAAAACATTGACGGCGCTATTATAAGCTCTGTTGTTCCGAAATTTACATATAATCTCAGAAGTGCGATTATGACCGTTACAGGCAAAAAAAGTCTGCTCATCGGTCCGGGACTCAAGACAGGTCTTGACATCAAGATAGAACATCCCGAAACCTTGGGTGCAGATATCGTTGCCGGCTGTGTGGGAGCATGTGAAAAATACGGCGGTCCTCTCATTATGATTTTTATGGGAACTGCAACCGCAATTGTCTATGTTGACGCAAGCAACGCATATCACGGCGGTGCAATTGCCCCCGGTATGGGAATTTCGCTTGACGCACTCACAAATCACGGCGCATTGCTTTCATCGGTTGATATGAAAGCTCCAAAGAAGGTAATTTCATCAAACACATCCGACTGCATTCGTTCGGGAATTATGTTCGGAACAGCCTGTATGCTTGACGGAATGGTTGATATGTTTAACGAGGAATGCAAGACAGAATGCAAGGTTATTGCAACAGGCGGTCTTGCTCCGCTTGCAATCAAAAACTGCCGTCACGATATTATCTTTGATGAGAATATTATTCTTGACGGACTCAAAATTATTTACGAGAGAAATAAAAAATAAAGACAATTTAATATACAACTTGTTTTTGAATTATTAATTTGATGCAACGGGGTTCTCCCCTTGTAAATATTATTTGCGTTTCACCTGCGGAAAATGAGCAGGGAAACAGCAGGAGGAATTTTTTATGAACAAGACAGGAAACTTTTCAAAGGTGCAAAGAATGGTTATTCTTGCAGTGCTTATCGCATTGACGCTTGTAATGGCGCTCACACCGCTCGGATATCTGAAGATCGGTGCGCTTTCCATTTCATTCCTTTGCATTCCGATTGCAATCGGTGCAACCGTTCTCGGTCCTACAGCAGGATTGATTCTCGGCACACTCTTTGGTATCACAAGCTTTGTACAATGCTTTGGTATGGACGCATTCGGCACGGCAATGCTTTCAATCAACTGGTTTTACACCTTTATAATTTGTGTTGTTGCACGAGCTCTTATGGGTTGGTTCACAGGACTTATCGCAAAAGGTCTGGGCAAGGTATTTGAAGGTAAAACTGTAGGCAAGTTCAATCTTAACGACCTTATCGCTACTATACTCTGCCCTGTTATGAACACAGCCTTCTTCCTTGGCTTTATGGCAATCCTTTTCGGCAGTATCGAAGTTATGGGACTTAATGTAATCACAGCCGTGGTTATCCCTGCTCTTTCAATCAACTGCATTCTTGAAATCATTGCTTGCTTTGTTGTCGGTTCGGCAGTAAGCATTGCAGTCAAGAAAATTGTTGCGGCAAACAAAAGTAAATAATTAACATTCAAAAACGGGCGATTTTGTTTAGAATCGTCCGTAATTTTTTACATTAAATTTTAAAATCGGTGATGTTATGCAAAAGAAAATTATTGAACTTTTAACAAAAACAGACGGCTATGTTTCGGGCAGTGAAATTTCCGAACAGCTTGGTGTGTCAAGACAGGCAGTTTGGAAAGCAATCAACGGAATTAAGGAACAGGGCTACAAGATTGACTCTGTAACAAACCGTGGATACCGCCTTGTTGCCTATCCCCCACACCTCAACGAGCCTGCAATCGAAAAATACCTGAAAACCTCCGTAATCGGCAAAAACCTCATCGTCCTTGACGAGGTTGGTTCAACAAACGATTACCTCAAAAAGCTTGGTGCAGACGGTTGCGAAAACGGCACGGTTGCCGTTGCCAGAGAACAAACTCAGGGCAAGGGCAGACTCGGCAGAGTTTGGAAAGCAAAAAAGGATGACAGCATCACCTTTTCGTTTTTATTAAGACCAAAGATTGCCCCGTCAGAGGTATCGTCAATCACCCCTCTTGCAGGTCTTGCAGTCTGCAAGGCAATCAGGGAATTCACGGGACTTGACTGCCGTATAAAATGGCCGAACGATATCATCATCGGCAAGAAAAAGCTTGTCGGTATTCTAACCGAAATGAGTGCCGAATTTGACGCCGTAGAATATGTAATTACAGGCATCGGAATCAATGCCGACACTCAGGATTTCCCCGATGACATAAAGGAAAAAGCAACTTCAATTTATCTTGCAACAGGCGGTCATTTTGACAAGAACAAATTCTTTGCCTGTGTGCTTAACCACATTGAAGAGGAATTCATCAAAAACGATTTAAAGCTTTCCCCTGTCGCATTAAAGGAATACACAAGCCTTTGCGCAACAGTCGGCAGAGATATAACATTCACCAAAGACGGAAAGTCCGTTACCGCAAAAGCTGTGGGAGTAAACCCTGACGGCGAGCTTATTGCAGAGCTTCCCGACAAAACCACCAAACTTATCAATTCAGGCGAAGTCACCGTACAAGGCATTTACTAACGGCGTGTCGCCGTCCCCCGTTCGTGCAGACAGTTTTACAAATACAAAGCTATAAATGCCCGAGCGTAACATTGCCAATTATATTTTAATGTCACTACTGCCATACAGTAGTGGCGAGCCTCGTTCGCCGATACAATAACAATACAATATTATTGCGTACTATACCGCACAAACAACAAGGACATCCGAAAAAACGGATGCCCTTAGTTTTTATATAAAATATTCGGTTATAAATTACTTGAAGTATTTTACGCCGCTTTCAAAAATCTGCTGGTCTTTTGCAAAAGGAACATTTTTGTAAAGGTTTTCGCCCTTTCTCTCGCTGTGTCCCATTTTACCGAGAACTCTGCCGTCAGGTGATGTGATACCCTCAATTGCACAAACAGAACCGTTGAGGTTGAACTCAATGTCGCTGCTTGGGTTGCCGGCAAGGTCAACATACTGTGTTGCAATCTGACCGTTCTTCGCAAGTTCTTTTACAGTTTCAACATCAGCCATAAATCTGCCCTCGCCGTGTGATACGGGAACAGCAAACACATCGCCTGCGTTGACATTTGCAAACCACGGTGACTTAACGGAAGTAACTCTTGTATAAGCCATATGTGAAATATGTCTGCCGATTGTGTTGAATGTGAGCGTCGGATCATTTGCTTTAAGCTCTCTGATTTCGCCGTAAGGAACAAGTCCGAGCTTGATAAGAGCCTGGAAGCCGTTACAGATACCGAGCATAAGACCGTCACGATTCTTGAGAAGGTTGTTAACCTGCTCTGCAATTCTCGGGTTGCGGAATGTTGTTGCAATGAACTTACCTGAACCGTCAGGCTCGTCACCGCCTGAGAAACCGCCCGGAAGCATAATCATCTGTGACTTTGCAATGAGCTTTTCCATTTCGTCAATTGTTTCTTCAATATCGTTTGAAGAAAGGTTCTTGACGATGAGCATTTCAACATTTGCACCTGCTTTTTCAAATGCTCTTGCCGTATCAACCTCGCAGTTTGTACCCGGGAATACAGGGATAAATACAGTAGGCTTTGCAACCTTGATTGCAGGTGAAGATGTATTTCTCTCGCTGTAAAGCGGAACATCAACTTCGATTTCAGGCACTTCAGCCTTTGTCGGGAATACCTTTTCAAGCGGAGCAGTCCACTTTTCGAGGAGTGCGGAAAGTTCGATTTCCTTGCCGTTTACCGTAATCTTTGCATCGTTCGTAACAGTACCGAGGTCATAGTGAAGAACATCGTTTGAAAGCTCTGCACCGTCTGCAAGTTCGATAACAAGTGAACCCGAAAGCGGAGCGAAAAGCTCGTCATTTGTGAGTTCGTTTGCAAACTTAAAGCCAAAGCCGTTACCGAAGCAAGCCTTACATACGCTTGCGGCAGTACCGCCCTCTTTAACAACCGATGCAGAAAGCACCTTGCCGTCCTCGCAGAGAGCATAAACAGCGTTGTACATTTCAATAAGCTTATCCCATACAGGCATAAGTGTTTCTTTATTTTCGGGAACGGGAACAAAGATAACCTTTGAACCTGCGTTCTTGAATTCTGTTGAAATTGTCTTTGAGCCTTTGTCATTGCAACGGCGAAACTTACGAGTGTAGGCGGAACATCAATATCCTCAAATGTACCCGACATACTGTCCTTACCGCCGATTGACGGAAGTCCGAGCTTGAGTTGAGCCTGCATAGCACCGAGGAGTGCTGCGGCAGGTTTGCCCCAACGAGAAGGAACATCTTTAAGTCTTTCAAAATATTCCTGGAATGTAAGTCTTGCTGTCATCGGGTTTGCACCGATTGCAAGCAACTTTGAAAGCGACTCAACAACTGCATAAGCCGAGCCGTGGAACGGACTCCAGCGTGAAACGCCGGGAATATAGCCGTAACTCATTGCTGTTGCATCGTCTGTTTCGCCCTTCTCAAGCGGAATCTTTGCAGCCATAGCCTCCTGAGGAGTGAGCTGATTCTTACCGCCGAACGGCATAATTACCGTAGCCGCACCGATTGATGCGTCAAATCTTTCTGCAAGACCGATCTGTGAGCAAACTTCAAGTCTTGACATATTTTCAAGGAATGCCTCGTCAGCAGGCATATCTTTAAGCTTTGCGGGAGCAACCTTACGGTAGCAGCCCTCCCACTTTGGAGCCTCGATATAAGCCTTGGCAACCTGAGTAACACCGTTTGTGTTGAGAAACTCACGGCTGAGGTCAACGATTGTGTCGCCTCTCCAGTTCATTGTAAGACGAGGACTTCGGTTACAACCGCAACGGCTGTAGCCTCAAGGTTTTCTTTTGATGCAAGTGAAATAAACTTGTCAACATCTTTTTTATCGAGAACAACAGCCATTCTTTCCTGACTTTCGGATATAGCAAGCTCCGTACCGTCAAGGCCGTCATATTTCTTTGTTACCTTGTCAAGGTCAACCGTAAGACCGTCGGCAAGTTCACCGATAGCAACGCAAACACCGCCTGCACCGAAGTCGTTACATCTCTTGATGAGCTTTGCAGTTTCGGGGTTGCGGAACAAACGCTGAATTTTTCTTTCTGTCGGAGGATTACCCTTCTGAACCTCTGCACCGCAGGTTTCGATTGAGTTTTCATCGTGAGCCTTTGAAGAACCTGTTGCACCGCCGCAGCCGTCACGGCCTGTTCTTCCGCCGAGAAGTACGATTACATCATCGGGGAGAGGAGTTTCACGGATAACATTTTCCTTTGGAGATGCGCCGATAACAGCACCGATTTCCATTCTCTTTGCAACATAGCCCTGATCGTAAAGCTCGGTTACCTGACCTGTTGCAAGACCGATCTGGTTACCGTATGAGCTGTAACCCTGAGCGGCACCTGTTGTAATTTTGCGTGAAGGGAGTTTGCCGTGCATTGTATCCTTGAAAGGAATTGTCGGATCGCCCGAGCCTGTAACACGCATAGCCTGATATACATATGAACGGCCTGAAAGCGGATCACGGATTGCACCGCCAAGACAGGTTGCGGCACCGCCGAAAGGCTCGATTTCTGTCGGGTGGTTGTGAGTTTCGTTCTTGAACTGAACGAGCCACTGTTCTGTTTTTCCATCTATAGTAACGGGAACCTGAATTGAGCAGGCATTGATTTCTTCACTTTCGTCAAGGTCGGGAATGAGTCCCTTTTTCTTGAGTGACTTCATACCGATGAGAGCCATATCCATAAGTGAAACGATTCTCTTTGTATCCTTGCCGTAAACCTCGTCACGGGTTGCATAATACTCGCTGAGTGCATCCTCGATAACCTTGCCGAGAGCAGACTTTTCAATCTCAATCTCTTCAAGTCTTGTAAGGAATGTTGTGTGACGGCAATGGTCCGACCAGTATGTGTCAATTACACGAAGTTCTGTAACCGACGGATCACGGTGCTCTGTATCTCTGAAGTAATCACGGCAGAACTTGAGGTCTGCAAGTGTCATTGCAAAGCCCATTGAATCGTAATACTTCTGCATCTCATCGTCATTCCAGCCGTTGAAGCCCTCTACCCTCTTAACATTTTCGGGAACGGGAATTTCCATATCAAGAGTCTTTGGCTTTTCAAGAGATGCAAGACGGCTTTCAACAGGGTTGATGAGGTACTTCCTCAAACCTTTACAAGCTCTTCATCTGTAATATTGCCCTTGAGAGCAATTACTCTTGCTGTAAGAACCTTGCAACGCTCACCCTGAGTAAGAAGCTGAACGCACTGCTCGGCAGAGTCGCCGCGCTGATCGTACTGACCGGGTAGATACTCCATTGCGAATACCTTCCAGCCGTCCTCAACTGGGAGAGTTTCTTCATAGATTACATCGGCATTAGGCTCTGACAAAACAATGGTTTTCGCCTTGTCATATTCTTCCTTAGTAAGTCCCTCAAGATCGTAACGCACAATGTAACGAAGATCTTCGACAGACTTCATACCGAGGTTGTGGCGGATGTCCCAAAGCGTCTGCTTTGCAAGAACATTGAAGCCATCCTTTTTTTCAACAAAAATTCTGATTACTTCTGACATAATTCATTCACCTGCTTAATTAAGATATAAAACAAAATAAATCCCGTCTGATAACCTGTATCACATCACATAATACCACATTCGACTATTTTTTTATTTCATTTAAGGCATTAAAAGGTATTTAATAAAAACCTCTTCACAATAATTTGCCTTATAAGGTATATTGCACAACCTTATTTGCAAAAATTATGATTATTTATTCTGTTTTTCGATATCTGCTCATAACACTGCAAAAGCGTATATTGCATATTTATACACCTCATTATTCATATTTTGCCGTTTTTATATTGTAAAGTGCAGTAATTATGCAAATTAGATAAAATAGTTTTGCAAGTTACAGGGCTATTTCTTGCAAATTTAAAGTAGATTTTTGTAAAATCGGGTGATATAATCAGCGTAGTGAATTTGAACGGATAGGGAATTTCAATTTTATATTTTTTCGGATAAAGGTGTCTGCGTATTATATGCAGGCATTTTTTATTTTATCGACACAACACCGTGCCGATGCAAGTACTCCTGAAAGGAAGAGTGTATCTATGAAGAAGAAAGTAAAAGTTATTTCATCCCTGTCTTTGGCGGCAACACTTATTGTGCCGTCAGCCATTGTCGGCTTTGCGGCTGATGTTGAAACAACGGAAAATCCAACAGTCAGCGTTGTAAACTTTTCTCCCGAATCGGGAAACAAAAGTACAAACATCGCTTCAATGTCAAAAATCATTGAACAGGCTGACGAGCAGGGAACTGATATTATAGTTTTTCCTGAAATGTCGGTGACGGGTTACAGCAAAGAAATTCCTGTTGCACTTGCCGAATCAAAAACAGGCAGTACAGCGGCATATTTTTCAGATTTGGCAGAAAAATATAATATGTACATTGTTTACGGTGCACCCGAAACGGTTCCGGGTGACAGCGCCCACGCATATGATTCTGCTTTTGTCTGCACCCCTGACGGAAAGGTTGACAGCTATCAGAAAATGCTTGTTTCGGCTGATGACAGTTCATGCAAAGCAGGAAGCACCCCGGTATATTTTGACACAAAGTTTGGCAAGGTAGGTCTTTCTGTCGGAAACGATGCCGCCGACTTAATCGAACTCAGCAGAATTTACTCCGCTGACGATTGTTTTATGATTGCCGACTGTAATTCAATTGAAACGGAAGATTACACCAAAAACTACGATTTCAGCGACGCTGTATATTGTGATTACACAAAATCATATTACAATCTCGACTGGACAGATTACAACAGAAACAGCACATACAATGTTGTATATCAGGCAGGCTTATATGTTGCCTCCGCAAATCTCAAAGGCACATACGATGACAGTACATTCTCAGGCGGTTCAATGCTTGCGGGCATCAACTCACTTGACGAATACAATAAAATTTGGTCTATGTGGCAGTCTTCAATTGATAAAAACGCAGACTTCACCGATTACATCATAAAGGTTTATGCAGGCGGTGAAGAAAGCTCCGACACTCTCTGCACAGGCACGGTTGACCTTTCAACGGTAACACACGAGCTTGTGGATATGGACATTTATCAGCCTAACCTCTACAAAGAATGGTACTCACAGCTTGCAGAGTACGGCACATCACTTACAAAAGCACCCACAACAACAGATTCTCCGACGGTTGCCGTTGTTGAAATGAATCCAAAGTGGGCTGACAAAGCGGCTAATACAGAAAAGATGATAAACTACATTGAGAAAGCTAAAGCCGAAGGTGTGAACATAATCACATTCCCTGAAATGGCACTTGCAGACTATGCAAGCACAAGCGATCCCGATTCCGAAATCTGGAAATCAATTGTTGAAAACGCAGAAACAACAGACGGTTACTATGCAAATCTTATTGCAAAAGCCGCCGCAGATAATAATATGTATGTAATCTACGGTACTGCCGAAGTTAATCCGGATGACGAACAGCATCCGTTCAACTCTGCCTTTGTCGCAACCCCGGAGCAAAACCCTCACCTATAGAAAAGTTCAGGTTGTTGAAGGCGACTGGGCAACATGGGGTGTTGAACCTCTCATCATCGACACGCCTTGGGGCGGTATGGGCATAAGCATCTGTATGGACACATACGCTTATCCGGAGCTTGCAAGATACTATGCAGCCGCAGGTTGTAAGATCCTTGTAAATCCGACTGCATCAACAGGCTACGCAGGTTCAAACTTCATTTACAACAATGCAATTTCATCAATTGTTGCAAGAGATAATATGGCTTTACTAAGCTGTGACCTTGTTGATACAAGCGGTTATCAGGACAGTATGCTCTATCCAGGCAAATCAACAATTATTGAACCTAACGGTGTAAGCTCTGTATACCTCACAACCGAAACTATGACAAAGGAAAAGATGCTCACGGCAACACTTGACCTTTCAAACGCAGGCTTTGACCTCGAAAATTACAATCCGTCAGTTATGGCAAAGGCATTTGCGGCACTTGATAAGGGCAATGCAGTTTATGATTACAGCGGTCTTGTAGCCGCATCGGAGTACACTTCCGAAACAGAGCCCGATACAACAGTTACACCGACAACATCGGTTACGGCAACTACCTCAAAAGATGCAACATCCGCTGCGTCTGCTGTAACAACAGCCCCCGCAACCTCCGACACAGCAACAAAATCCTCATCATCAGACAACGGTGCTGTTAAGACAGGACAGGCAACAGCAATTGCACTTCTCGCAGTCCTTGCCTGTGCAGGCGGACTTTCAATGTACGCATTAAAGAAGAAAAAAGAACTTTAATCAGAACATAGTTTTCTCCGACTGATAAATCTGTAAAAAACACCCCGTATATCGAAAATTTTCCGATATACGGGGTGTTGGTTTTATCAATCGCCTTTGAGAAAATCTTTGTAAAATTCCTCAAAACTGCCGTTTTTGTAGTCTGAATAATCCTTATTATCTCTATTCACAATTGTGTCGGTAATAAGGTATGTATCAAAGCCGAGTTTTGCGCTGCACAAATCCTCGTCAACATCGTTGCCGATCATAATGCTGTCTTCGGGCTTGATATCCTGCTTTTTGCAGATTTCTTCAAAATATTTGAGGTTAGGCTTGCAGCAACCAAAGTTTTCGTATGTTGTAACAAGTTCAAAATCGTCGGGAGAAACTCCTGCCCATTCAAGTCTGCGTTTTGTTGCAACAAACGGAAAAATCGGATTTGTTGCGGCAATAAGTCTGCCGCCGTTTTTCTTTATGAAATCAATGCTTTTCTTTGCATAAGGAGTAAAGCTTGTAGCATCTTTCGGAACGATAAACTCGTTTTCGTAATAATCGGTAAAAAGGTCATCAAACTTTTCAAGGTCGGCACCGCTGACTTTGCCCGCTGTTTCCCAGAAAACTTCACGGTTTGTACGGCTGTTATCGTTCTTTGTCATAGCGTCAGTGCCTGCCCACATCGCCTTTATAAGGGCGTCGGGTTCGATTTTTATAACAGGAGTGCAACGCTTGCAGAGCGATGAAAAATACAGCTTTACGAATTTTTCCATATCCATGGGAAGCAAAGTTCCGTCCAAATCAAAAAGATAATTTTTATACATTAACATACCGTTCCTTTCAATTTATGCACAGATATTATACAAAATTTCGATTTGGATTGCAAGGAAAAAATTTTCGGTATATACTATAGTCAGTAAAAAACGAGGTGATAAGATGAAAATAGTTTTAACAGACGCACAGACTGTTCTTGACGATATTGTAAATGCCGATGTGCTTAATCGGTTCGGCGAGGTTGAGTCGTTCGGCCTTTTGAAATATGAAGAAGTTGCGGAGAAAATTGCAGATGCAGATATCGTTGTGTGCAACAAAACTCTGCTTGATTCGCACACAATGCGACTTGCAAAAAATCTGAAATATATAGGACTTTTTGCAACAGGCTACAACAACATTGACCTTGACTACTGCACCAAAAACGGCATAACCGTCTGCAACGCAGGTTCATATTCAACAAATGCGGTTGCACAGCACACATTTGCACTCATTCTTGAACATTTCAATCACACTGCGGAATATAATCGGTTTGTTCAGGACGGCAAGTGGAAAAGAAGCAAAACTTTTTCACCGTTTGTATATCCGCTGAATGAACTTGCAGGCAAAACACTCGGCATTGTCGGACTCGGAAACATCGGAAAGGCTGTTGCAAAAATTGCAAGCGCTTTTGATATGAATGTAATCGCATCGAGCAGAACTCCGAAAAATATTGACGGAATCAAAGATGTTTCATTTGACGAACTTCTTGAAACAAGCGACATTGTAAGCGTTCATTGTCCGCTAAATCCACAGTCGGAAAATATGTTTGACAAAAATGCCTTTGCCAAAATGAAACAGGGTGCATTGTTCGTAAACACGGCAAGAGGCGGTGTTATGGTTGAAGAAGATTTGCTTGAGGCACTCGAAAGCGGTCACCTCGGCGGTGCGGCAATCGACACCCTCAAGGTTGAGCCTATGGTTGAGGACTGCATTCTTATGGGTGCAAAAAATTGCATAATCACCCCCACATTGCATGGGCGCCCGTTGAAACCAGAGAACGCCTTATGGGCATAGTTTCGGACAACATCAAACATTTTCTGAACGGAACTCCGACAAATAAAGTAAATTAACGGCGAATAAGTAATGACACAAATTATATATTAAGATATATTTTATAAATGTCACAATGTAATTGACCTACTGTACATCAAACAGAAACAACCGCCCACCTTTCGGTGAGCGGTTGTTTTGTGTAGTGTAGTATTAGGAAATTGGGATTAGATTACAATTACTGCTGTCTTTCGCAATAACTTGAAAGGCCTGTGTTAGGATCTGTGTATTTGAGCATATCATTATCAGCGTCATATGTGTAGTTAAACTGCTGTTCGCCGACTGTCATAACGAGATCTGTACCCTCAAAAGTGTAGTTGCCCGAAACAGTCACACCGCTCATTTCGCCTGAGAATGTGCCGTCCTCTGCAAATGTGTATGTACATTTCAAAGTTTCGGGATCAACACCGTTTGCTGTTGCGTAGTCATCAATTGAAACCGCTTTACCGTCCGTACCCTCAAGTGCTGTTACAGTCCAAGTACCTACCACGCTTGCCGATGAATCGCCGTCCTTTGAATCAGCGGCGCTGTCATCTGCGCTGTTTGCATTGTCGTCAGCAGTCTGTGTTGCCGAACTTTCGTTTTTGCTTGACGAGTCACCGTCATTACCGCAACCTACAAGACCTACTGTACCTACCATACAAATTGCAAGCAATAAAGCTAACTTCTTGATTTTTTTCATAGTTGATTACCTCTTTCCGATATTTTTTACTTTCCGATTTTGATTTACGGAAACACCGCAATTTTCGTGTTTCGCTTTTATCACCTCAATGATAGCCAATTTAATGCAACATTTCAACAAGTTGGCACAAACATCAATCTTTTGGCAAAAACATATGACAATCGGATATAATATTTTTCAAATTTATGGTATAATCTAAGTGCAGTTAATCATTGCTCCGAATTAAATTATTTCAAAGGAGGCGATATCTTGAAAATTGCAGTTATTGACGACGAAAAGCCTCAGGCAGACATTCTCTACTCAATCTGCAACGCATATTTTGGCGGACACAAGCAAAATGTGCAGATTGATTGTTTTCCTGACGGAATAGCTTTTTTCAATTCATTCAAGGAAAACACCTACAAAATAGCCTTTGTAGATATTTTTATGGAGAAGATGAACGGCATTGCGTGGCTGAAAAGCTTCGTGAAAAAGACCGTAATATTCTTATTGTATTTGTCACAACAAGCCCCGATTTTATGATGCAGGCATTTTCCGTTCACGCTTTTCATTACATAACAAAACCATACAAAGCTGAGCAGATTTACAAGGTACTTAATGATGCCTCGTCATATGTATCGGATAATTCAAAATACATTGAAGTTATGTGTGACCGTCGAAACACGCTGATTTCGCTTAAGGAAATTGTTTCTGTTGAATCCGATGCACATTATATCAACATAGGTGTTGTTTCGGGACTTAGATATCGCACACGAATGACCATTGCAGAGTTTCTCAAGCTTGCAGACAATGACACCCGTTTCATACCCGTAAACAGGGGAATCGTGCTGAATGCCGATTACATAAAGGACATTGAAGGCTCTGTATGTGTTACAGGCAACGGTGAAAGATTCCCGATTAAAATTCGTGAAAAAACTCGGATTGAACAGAGCATCCGTGAATATATGTTCAAAAAAATCAGAGAAAACCAGCGGAGGTGAATATGAACACACTCGTAAATTTTTTTCAGACATTGTTCAGCTTTGCCATAATAATACCGTTAAGTTTATTCTGCCTTTTACCGTTAAAAAATCAATTAAAATACCCGATTTCAAAGATAGTAACGCTCTTTTTGTGTTCATTTTTCATACTCGGTTCTCTCTCGTCAATTGTGATGACGGCTTTTGACATTCAGAATTTAAACTTTGTTCTCTTCCCCGACCTTGTAATATTTTTCTTCCTTATTAAAAGCGTTACAAAGGTCGGAACAGCACGCTGTTTTGTTTGTTTTTATAAGTGTGTGTTGTTTTGATTTCATTCTTTTCGCTGTATGCATATTTTATCAACTCATTTTTTCAGGAAGAAATCTCACGAGGAGTTAACACCTCATATAGCCTGATTCAAATGGGGCTTTCGGTTGCGGCAATGGGAGCGCTTGTTCCGTTTACAAAATACTATGCATGGATGATTGACAACATAAATATCGGCAAGGTGTGGTATTTGTTTTCAATTTTGCCCATTGCACTTATGGTGTCAAACATCTATATCATACCGATTTCCTACGCAAATATTCGTGTTGGAAAGGTTTATGCAAAAGGATTCATCATTACAATATTTGAGCTTACATTGTATCTTATAGTATTCATATTATTCTACATTTTCAGCAAGACTACTATTGAAAAAACAAAGCTTACAGAACGAAACAACATTCTTGAAATTCAGAAAAGTTACACAGAATCGTTGCAGTCGTACATAAAATACACCTCAAAAGCAAGGCATGATTTTAAACATTCAGTTCATGTTATGAGCCGACTTGCAGATGAAGGAAATCTTTCGGCGCTGAAAGACTACATTGCCCAGTATGAAAATTCGCTGACTGTAACAGCACCTGTGCGAATTTGCAAAAGTGACGCACTCAATGCTTTGTTCAATCACTATCGTCAACAGGCGATTGAGACGATGTTGACATTAACTGGCGGATTGATTTGCCCGACAAATCGAGAATTCTTGATGTTGACCTCTGCAGTATTTTCGGCAACATACTCGAAAACGCAATTGACGGTTGCTGTACCGTAGAAGAAGGCAAAAGATATTTTAACCTGACTTCCGAAATAAAAGGCGACTGTTTGTACATTGTTTCAACAAACAACTACGGCAAGCCTTTGGAAATGGACGGCGAAACTTATTCGTCCACAAAGCATCAGGGCAAGGGCATCGGACTTCACTCTATGAAGAGCATAACCGAAGTCTATGACGGAATTTTTGATGCAGGCAACAATAACGGTGAATTTTTCGTTGACATAATGCTTAAATATTAAACTTATTAAACTTAAAAAGGGTATGCATCCTCGCATACCCTTCTTTGTTATAAAAGTTCAAACAAAAAACACGCTCTGCGTTTTGCAGAGCGTGTTTTGGTTCTGTTTTGTTGTTATCAGTTGTTACCGACAACAAGTTTCTGGATTTCTGTGGCATCCACGACATTGATTTCACCGTCATGGTTGTAATCTGCAATTTCTCTCTGAACATCAGAAAGTGTTGAAATTGAAACAATGTACTTGCTGATTTCAGTTGCGTCAAGAACATTGACATGACCGTCAAGGTTTACATCGCCGATCATATACGGAGTATCATTGTTGTTGTCATTGCTCGGCTGTGTAGTTACAGGAGCTGTTGTTGCCTGTACCGTAGTAGGCTGTACTGTTGCAGCAGGAACAGTTGTTGCAGGCTGTGTAGCCTTGGCTGTTGTCGGCTGAACAGTTGCCTTTGCAGTAGTCGGCTGAACCGTGGCTTTAGCTGTGGTAGGCTGTACAGTAGGCTTTGCTGTTGTTGGCTGTACCGTTGATGAAGAAACAAAAGCACAGAAATCAAGAGCAACCCAACCTGTCTTGCCGTTGTACGAGGTGTAACCCCATGTGTAACCGCCCGCTGTTGAAACCTTTGTTACATTAAGAGTAACATTGCCCGGAACAGATGTTACATATGAATAGCTTGTACCCGCACCGCTTCTCATGTTGAGATAATCGTCAACATCTGTTTTATATGTACCTGTTGTGTAAGTTACCTTTTTGGTTGTAGCCTGAGTAGTGCTTGTACTGCCGCTGAAATCGCCAAGGTAAATGTAGCCCTGAAAATTCCACCAGCTGTTACCGCCGGCATTCTTGTCGGATGTGCTTGCATAGGAAAGGTAGAAGTTCTGACCGCTCCATGCAGAGTTAGAAAATGTAATCTGACCGTTTTCAACCTTTTCTACAACAGCAACATGACCGCCGCCACCGTTATATGACCAGCAGGCAATTGCGCCGACCTTCGGGGTCTGACCGTACTTGTAGTAGCCGTTAGACTTGTTGTAGCCGTACCACTGCTCGGCATTGTTCCATGAAAGCTTTGGCTCAGAACCGAGAATCTCATAAGCTCTGCCGTAGGCATATGCTGTACAGTTCGGCATGCCGTAACCATACTTATAAAAAACATTTAAATTACTGTAATAATATTTGTTACTTGAACTCGGGGCAGACAGTCTCGGTGAGAACGATGCCGCACTCGCAATCATCGACATTGAGAAAACCGACACAAACAGCATTACAGCCGTGAGAACTGCCGCAGAAACCTTTTTGCTAAAAACACTTTTTAAAACATTTCGCAAAGAAACACTCCTTTTTTTGAATTCAAGTGATTGTTACCTATTTGTAACCACTTTATGTACATTCTATCACAAATTGCTCCAAATTCAAAGAGTAGAAATGCTGAAAATAGCCTTTATAATCTATTTTTTTAAGCCATTGTACACAATAATTTTTATTTTATGCATACTTTGCACAAAATTTAACTAACATTTCCGTCAGCATAGTATCGGTTACACAATTGTCAAAATTCATTTCGTAAAAAAAAAAGCCACACTTGTCGTTGACAAATGTGGCTTTTCTGGCGCGCCGGAAGAGACTCGAACTCCAGACCTTCTGATTCGTAGTCAGACACTCTATCCAGCTGAGCTACCGGCGCATATGCGGCCTTTTATCAGCCGCAAGTAGTATGATATCACAACTCGGTGCAAAAATCAAGTGTTTTTTGTATTTTTTCCGAAATTAATCTTTTGTATCAAAAAAAAGTGAAGAATGCTCTGTATGCCATATAAACATCTGTCTTGGAAACAATTTCAAACGGAGCATGCATTGAAAGCACGGGAACGCCGAGATCAACAACATCGACATTCATATTGGCAACATACTTTGCGATTGTTCCGCCGCCGCCGCCGTCAACCTTGCCGAGTTCACCGACCTGCCAGAGAATATCGTTGTTCTCAAGCATAGCTCTGATTTTTCCCATATATTCGGCAGACGCATCGGAAGTATCATACTTTCCGCCGTGACCTGTGTATTTTGAAATAATTACACCGTTGTTAATGTATGAGCAGTTGTTAGCCTCATATGCAGACGCATAAGTCGGATCAAATGCGGCATTTACATCGGCAGAAAGACAGGTGCTTTTTGAAAGAACACGGTAGCCGTCAACACCGTCCTGCTTTGCAAGGTCATAGATGAAGAAACGGAGGAAGTCGCTCTGCATACCTGTGTTGCCGTCACTGCCTGTTTCTTCTTTGTCTGTAAGATATGTGATACAAGTCTGCTCGGGCATTTCAACATCAAGAGCCGCCATAACAGCCGGATAAGCACAAACCTTATCATCGTGACCGTAACCGCCGATCATGCTTCTGTCAAAACCGATATCTCTTGACTTAAAAGACGGGATAAGGCAGAGCTCAGCCGAAAGAAAGTCACCCTCGCAGATACCGTACTTCTCATTGAGTACAGCCATTACATTGAGCTTTACAAGGTCTTTTTCGTCGCTGTCTGCATCATACGGACGAGAGCCGAGGATAACATTGAGGTTTTCGCCCTCAATTGCCTTTGCCATTGGCTTTGACGCCTGCTCCCTTGCAAGGTGCGGAAGAAGGTCTGTAATGCAGAAACAGCTTTCGTTCTCATCATCGCCCCAGCAGATGTCAACTCTTGTACCGTCAAGCTTTACAACCGAACCGTGAAGTGAAAGCGGAATTGTTGTCCACTGATATTTTTTAAGACCGCCGTAGTAATGAGTCTTAAAGAAAGCAAGATTGTTTGCCTCAAAAAGAGGATTCGGTTTGAGGTCAACTCTCGGGGAATCAATATGAGCGATTGCAAGCCTTGCACCGTTCTTAACACCGTTTTTACCGATTACAACAAGAGCAACAGCCTTGTCACGGTTTACATAATAAAGCCTGTCGCCGGCCTTATATTCTTTGTCCTGCTCATACTCTGCAAAACCTGCTTTTTTGGCAAGCTCAACAGTATAGCGAACAGCCTCACGCTCAACGGGTGAGTTATCAAGAAACTTTTTGTAACCATCGCAAAAGCTGTCTGCCTTTTTAATTTCTTCCTCCGAAAGAGCCTTAACGCCCTTCGGTTCGGTCATCATAATTTTTTCCTTTAATAAAGTTGTCTTTGACTTTTCTTCAGCCATAATAACCGTCCTTTCTGTGCCGTAAAACACGGCAAAACCATTTTATTTTGAAATCCGCCGCCAAAGGCATCGGAACATCTCTGCACTTAATTAGATTGTGAATAATAAAGTTTTATATACATTTCCTTGGCACTTTCAACCTTGTCAACATAATTCTCTGTTTCGGGATACGGAATGGAATCAAGATTTTTTCCGTCCGAACTGTAATTAGTATCGTTGAGCCAGTCGCTTACAACAAAGCCGGCATTATATGCGGCAATTGCCGAGCGTTCCGTGCCGTAATAATCGTAAAAATATTTTAAAAGATAACTTCCGTAATCAATACAAATTTCGGGGTCAAACAGGTCATCCTCGGTGTACTGTCCCGCACAACCTCTTTGCTCCTGCAGCCACTCAAAGGACGATGGCATCATCTGCATAACACCCTTTGCTCCGACGCCCGATTCGGCTTTCGGATCAAAGCCGCTTTCCGTGTGGATTACGGCATATATCAACGCAGGATCAAGGTCATAATCCTTGGCGGCTTTTTCAACATATGTGCTGTAGGTGCGTGGATAATTCATCTCATCAAGCTTTTTCTTTGCGTCCTCGTAAAAGACCGAAACAAACACAAATACTGCCGCCGCAAGAATTGCAAGCACAATTATCCATGCCAAAATTGCCTTTCCTGCACTTTTTTTCTTTTTATATCGCCTTGATTGGGGCATCCTATCACCTCATCAGGTTGTTAATAGCTTCTGCCGCCTTTTGTGCGGCAAGCTCGACTTGCTCTATAGAAAAATTGTTTTCAATGACAATGTCGCTGTGACTTCTGAAAAATTCCTCGTCAAGCTGTGCAGACATTCTTAGCTCTGCACGGGAAATGTCAATGTTATCCCTTTTGCAGATTCTCTCAAGCCTTATTTCTTTTTTTGCGGTAACGCTTACAATAAGGTCGCAAAACACATCGGCACCGCTTTCAAAAAGCTGAGGAGCGTCATAAATCACAACGCTTTTGCCGTCTGTCTGAGCCTGTTTCGCCATCTGCATAAATTCATATGTAACAAACGGATGAACAATTGAATTGAGCAAATGTGTGTTTTCTTTGCTTGAAAATGCCCTTTTGGCAAGCAACGGTCTGTCAATGTTGCCGTCAGAAAGGATAATATCCTGACCGAAAACACCCGAAACAGCCTTTAAGCATACGGAATCGGGAGTGTAAAGATTTTTTACAATCTCGTCAGCATTTATAACGCACATTCCGTTTTTGGCAAAATATGCCGAAACCGTGCTTTTTCCCGCACCGCTCTGTCCCGTAAGACCGACAATTTTAATTCTGTTCAAGGTCAATCACCTCAAAGCCTGCCGCTCTTATAAGACGGTTGTAAACAGCCATTCCGACGCCGTTCGTTTTTGGCAGTCTTGAATAGACAACCTTAACGCTGTCGTCCTCATCAATTCTGCGAAGCTCGTCAAAAAGCGTGTGAGCCTGTCTTGTATAGTCGTTTCGTTTTCCGAGAGAGAAAACAGGAGTTTTCAAAAGCGGAATATCCTCGTCGCAACAGAGTGCCGCAACTCCCTTTGCCGCCTTTTTGTTTACATAATCAATATATTGCTCATCGTTGCAATTAAGAAGTATTACTCTCGCCCTTGGCGCATAGTGCTTGTACTTCATACCGGGGCTTGCAACCTTAACATTGTCTGCAAGTTTGTGCAAAACCGCATCATCAACTTCAACCTTGCCGAGAACGCTTTCAAGCATTTCAACCGTAATTCCGCCCGGGCGAAGTACCCTCGGAACAGCTCCTGCAAGAGTGATTACCGTGCTTTCAAGGCCTACCTCACTTGCACCGCCGTCAAGAACAGCGTCGATTTTGCCGTCCATATCGTTCATAACATGCTGTGCGGTTGTCGGACTGGGTGAGCCCGAAATATTTGCCGAAGGTGCGGCAAGAACCGTACCCGATTCACGGATAATCGCCTGTGCGGTTTTGTGGCTCGGAAAACGGATTGCAACCGTGTCAAGTCCTGCCGAAACTTCATTCGGAATAACATCCGACTTTTTCATAATCATTGTGAGCGGTCCCGGCCAGAACGCATCGGCAAGTTTTTTTGCCGTGTCGGGGATCTTCGTCACAAGGTTAAGTCTTTCGATATCGGAAAATCGCAGATGTGGACAATCAGCGGATTATCCCCGGGTCTGCCCTTTGCTTTAAAAATCTTCTTTACGGCCTCGGGGTTGAGTGCGTCAGCCGCAAGTCCGTAAACTGTTTCGGTCGGGATTCCTACAACACCGCCGTTTTTAAGCAACTCTGCGGCGGTTTTTATATCTTCCTCTGTATTTTTTAACAACAATGTTTTCACAATTATCACCGGATTATTTTTCCATACTTTCTTTGAGCTTTTCGGCTCTGTCAGCGGCAACAAGTGCGTCAATCACTTCGTCAAGGTTGCCGTTAAGAATTTCTTCAAGCTTGTAGAGAGTAAGACCGATTCTGTGGTCGGTTACTCTGCCTGCGGATAGTTATATGTGCGGATTCGCTCACTGCGGTCGCCCGTACCTACCTGCATTTTTCTGTTTTCGGCAATTTCACTCGCCTGTTTGTCCTGTTTTTCCTTGAGAAGTCGGCTTTTGAGAACTTTAAGAGCCTTGTCCTTGTTCTTGTACTGACTTCTCTCGTCCTGACACTCAACTACCATACCTGTGGGCAAGTGAGTGATTCGGATTGCGGAACTTGTTTTGTTGATATGCTGACCGCCTGCACCGCTTGAACGGAAGGTGTCAATTTTGAGGTCATTCGGATCAATTTCAAGCTCAACATCTTCTGCCTCGGGCAAAACCGCAACGGTTGTTGTCGATGTGTGAACTCTGCCCTGACTTTCGGTTTCGGGTACTCGCTGAACACGGTGAACACCGCTTTCGTACTTAAAGCGTGAGTATGCACCCTCGCCCTCAATCATAAAGGAAATTTCCTTGTAACCGCCGATTTCGGTTTCATTGGCATTGATAATCTCGATTTTAAAGCCCTTTTTTTCGGCATACATTGAGTACATTCTGAACAGAACCGCACTGAACAGAGCCGACTCCTCACCGCCTGCACCGCCACGGATTTCAACGATAACATTCCGTTCATCGTTCGGATCCTTCGGCAAAAGCAGAATTTTCAAATCTTCCGCAAGATTTTTGATATTATCCTTAGCCTCATCAAGCTCGATCTGAGCAAGCTCTTTAAGCTCTTTGTCGCTTGTTTCCTCAAGAATTTCAAGGCTGTCTTTTTCGGTCTGAACAGCCTCTTTGTATTTACGGTAGGTCAAAACGATTTCCTCAATCGACTTGATTTCCTTCATAATTTTTTGATATTCCTCGGGATTGCCCGCTACTGACGGCTGGTAGAGCCTTTCGGAAAGCTCGGAGTACCTTTTGTCAAATATTTCGATTTTTTCAAACATATATATCCTACTCCGTCAAAATTTTTTTAATATTTTTTTCAATCTTTGCACGGGGCGCCATAACCTCTCTGCCGCATTTTTCGCATTTTATCTTAAAATCCATTCCCACACGCAGAATTTCAAAGGTTTTTGCAGCCGCATGGGTGCTGTTTTTTCATCTCAACTCTGTCGCCAACGCTGATATCCACAAAAATCACCCTCCTGCAAATTTCTTACATTTTTCACATTTTGAATTTCTATGATTACTTACATCACTTTAGAGATGCAAATAATCTGCACTTAGATTATACAACAGAGATTTAAAAATATCAACCAATGCCGATAATTGTGAGAAGTCCCGTGTATTCAAGCGAAAGGGCAACGGGAATTGAAATCAGCAGAGAAAATGCACTCTGTTTTACATCCTTGAACAAAATTCCGATGCTTGCAAGCCAAAGTATAAATTCGGGGAAGTACAGAATTCTGAAATCGGCAAAGTTGAGATTAAATGCAAAGCAACAGAATATTGCTATGAGTACGGAAGAAATTCCGATTGCAAGCGCACCCCGTCCCCTTGCATACCAAATCAGAAATGCCAAAAACGGCGATACAACAGCAAGAATCAGCCACCTCATAAGGTACGGAATATCGGGATAAAAGCCTGCAAAAACACTTGTCCACACATAGTACCCTATTAACATTCCCACAAAAAACGCAAAAACATTAATTCCTGCTTTTAAGGGTGATTTGCTGAATACGGCAAGGCACACGGCAATAAAAATCCACGGTGCTGTTCTGCCCAAAAGTTTGACAAATCAAGCCAATCGAGAAAGCTCGGCAGTCTGTTCAAATCAAGAAACTTTGCGACAATTCCCATGCCACCGCCAAAAAGCAGAGCAAAGAATGTTGTCATAATTTGTTTTGGTACGGACATTTTGCCCGATACCTTTCGGGTTTTATTCAAAATTTTTAACATAAAATCCTCGTTTCATCTACATCAAAAGGACTTCTCAAAAAAGAAGTCCTCTTTAATCTTAATTATTCCGCACTGTTTTGCTCACCGAAAACCTTTAAAATTTCGTCCTTGTGAGCCATAATCGCATCGTAGCCCTCCTGAATGGTTTCGTCAACGCTGTCCATTGAGAAAAGCTGTGTATTTTCGTTCTTGATATCAATTGCAAGGTCAGCCATTTTCTTTGACTCTCTTGTACCGTCAATTGAATAAACATCAAGCGCACGCCAAATAACCTTAATAAGACCGCCAAGGCCTGCGTCGATTGTAGGTCATAATATCAAAGCCGATTGCAAGAACCTTGCCGACACCCATATCACGCAGAATTTTTACGGGCAAATTGTCCTTTGAACCGCCGTCAATAAAGTTGTACTTGTCATAAGGACAGGTTGTGTAAATTGCAGGGAACGACATACTTGCACGAACAGCAGTTTCAAGCGGAGCGCCTGTTATGTAGTGAATATGCTCGTTTTCAAGATTTTCTTCCTTGGTTGTAAAAATACATTCATCGGTTGTGAGCGTGTCAACCGTACAGATTGAAAGGTTAATCGGAAGATTATCAAAGCCTGTTATACCTTTTTCATTCATAATGTCACGGATAACATTTTCAATCAGTTCACCCGACTTGATGCCGTCTTTCTGAATCTTTTTATTTAGAATAAGCTGTGCAAGAGATTTGAAAATAAGCCGTTGTCGATTTCGGCAAGAGTTTTCCAATGTTTTTTTGCAACTCTTTTCATTTCATCGGAATCACAGCCCATTGCAACGATTGCCGCCATTGCCGCACCCGAGCTTGTACCCGAAACATACTGCGGATGGATACCGAGTTCATAAAGAGCCTGAACAGCACCGATGTGAGCAATACCTTGAAGTCCGCCGCCCGAAAATGCTACACCGATAGAATTTTTGCGATCGATTTTATCCGAATTCATTTTAAACACCTCTGTTAATAAAAACGATAAACATTGCAATACGACTCGGTTTCAACAAAATAGTCGTACCAGTTGTAGAAATCTTCAAAGCTGTAATCAGCCTGAATAAGCTCATAATTCTTAAATTTTGTGTTTTCCGTTATGTATTTAAGCACATCATCTTTGTCTGCAAGACGGGAAACATAAACCGTTACCTCGTCAAGTGACGCAAGCTTTTTGTCCGTTTTGAGTTTTTCCATGCTGTCGGTTTCCTGCTTATTTGTGTCGCCGTTAAACATAAATGCCTCGGCAAGCGAAGAAACCTTTCCGTTGGTGATAACTCCTCGTTTTTCGGCAAATTCTTCAAGCTCATCACCGAGAGTCGGAGAGAACTTTGAACTCTGAACAATCATTGTGCTGTCATAGTTCATAAACTTGTCAATACACTTGTTCCATTCAAGCATTGCAGTTCCGACAAAAATGCAGTTGTCTGTCTTTGGCTCATAGAGATTTGTTTTGCCGTATGTGTAATAGGCTTAACCGTAACAAACGCTGTGACTGACGCAAGCAAAATGCATACAGGTACGACAAGGCGTATCTTCTGATTTTTGAAAAGTGTAAAAATCCTGATAAACGAGAATGCAAAAAGCATCGCAATCAGCGGAAGTGACGCCATAACATAGCGGTCGCTGTTAAACGGTGAAACAAGTGAAATGCCGATGAAATAGCAAACTGCCGGAACTACGGCAAACATCGCCTTTTTAGGGATTTTACCTTTTTCACAAAACGGAAATAAATTCCGAATCCGATAACTGCGGCTGTACAAAGTCCGAGCAGCCAAACCTGATTGATGAACATATCCTTTGCAAGAATCTGAACATAGGTGCAAAGCTTGTAGAAAACATAGGTCACAACCGTAATCATATCAAGCGCCGACATATCAAGCGAACTGAGTCCACGGTTGCCTCCGAGTACATTCGAGATTATGTACGGATAAATGCAGAGTGCAAGTCCTGCCCCCACAACAGCCGCAATAATGTACTTAATAAGGTCTTTACCGCACTTTTCCTTGATTTTGAGCACAAGGAAAACAAGTCCCGTAAGTCCTGCAAAGAGGATGAAATAATACTGGGTAAGCACACCGCAAAGCACTGTAACTGCAAGCAGAATGCAGTCCTTTATGCCAACGGTGTTCTTTTTTTCATAGAGCTTTATGCTCATATAAACGAATGCAAGCACCCAGAAGGTAAGCGTTGCGTACATTCTGAGATAAATTGTCGTGGTAATACACGCAATACTCAGAGCATATGCCCCCACACCGATCAAGGCGTAAAGATTGTTGCCCGTGATTTTCCGTCCGATTTTATAAAGCATAATCAAAATGCCTGCCATGGCAAGCACATTTATTGAATAGGCAAGCCATTTTGAGAACACGCCCGGAAAGAACGAACAGACCGTGTGAACAAGTGCGTAATAGAGAGGCGGATGCGACGCATCTATAATCTGATTTTCATATACCTGAGCATAGTCGAATCTGTCATCGGGCGACACGGCAAGATACTCGTTGAAATCCTCGGGACTGTTCCAACCGCCGTCAACATTAAGCTGTTTTGAGGAATTTGCAAGGTTATAGGTCAGAAGCTCGTCCTCGTGAAAGCCCTGTTTTGAAAACATATAAACCGTGCTTATGACAAGGCTCACCGCAATAATAACCGCAAGAATTATTCTTGCCTTTTTGTTGTCGATTTTCATATAAAATTCTCCGTAATAATCAAAATTAAAATCAGCCGACAATTTTGTGCCGTTCAAACGGCAATTTTCGGCATTCCGCATTTAAATGATTATACCACAAATACGGTCACAATAACAATAGACTTTACAAAAATTTTGTATGTAATGAGTTTTCGGGCAAACAAAAATGCCGACAGAAAAATCCGTCGGCACAAATGATTTGTAATATTTTGATTATTTTTTAGCTGTTGTTTTCTTTTCGGCAGGCTTTTCAACTTTTACGGTTTTGCTTTCAGCCTTTACGGCAGTTTCGGTTTTCTCGACTTTTTCAGCCTTAACTGCTTTTTCTGTTTTTTCAGCTTTTTTCTCAACCTCAGCAGGAGTTTCCTCCTTAACTGCTTTTACTGCCTTTTTAACGGGCTTTTCGGGAGCGGGTTCGGCTTTCTTTTCAACCTTTTCAGCGGTTGCTTCTGTCTTTGCAGACTTTGCTTCAACCTTTACTTTTTCTGCCTTATCTTCCTTTTTCGGAGCAGCCTTTGCCGATTTCTTTGCCTTTTCGGCTTTAAGCTTTGCAAGAGCGGCGTCCTTCTTTGCCGTGGTCTTTTTCTTTACGGGAAGAGCCAGCTTCTTTTTAAGCTTGAAATACATAACAGCAAGCGGTGGAACTGTGATTTCCATTGAATAGTTGAGCTCGTGGTCTTTCTTCTTTTTAGCCTTGAGCTCGCCCTCGTTTCTGATTCCGCAGCCGCCGAATTCTTCAGCCTCGGAGTTGAACACTTCTTCATAAATGCCGTATTCGGGCACACCAACAACATAGTTATCGTGCTGAACAGGCTGGAAGTTACATACGCAGATGATTTCACTGCCGTCATAAGCAATTCTGCGGAACGAAATGATGCTGTTCTTGTAGTCATCAAGTGCAATCCACTGGAAACCGTCCCAATCATAGTCGTTCTCATGCATGGCAGGAACATCACGATAGAACTTGTTTGCCTCAGCAAAGAAAAGGTTAAGCTGACGGTGCTTTTCAAATGAAAGAAGGTCCCATTCAAGCTCCTCGTTCGCATTCCACTCGTCAAACTGACCGATTTCACTGCCCATGAACATAAGCTTCTTACCCGGGTGAGCCATCATATACGCTATGAAACCTCTCACACCGCTGAACTTCATGTCATAGTCGCCGGGCATTTTATTGATGAGAGAACCCTTGCCGTAAACAACTTCATCATGAGAAATCGGGAGCATAAAGTTCTCGGAAAAAGCATAAACCATGCTGAATGTAAGTGTGTCGTGGTGATAATTTCTCCACAACGGATCAAGTGAGATGTACGAAAGCATATCGTTCATCCAACCCATATTCCACTTGTAGTCAAAGCCGAGTCCCATATCCTTAATCGGATAGCGTGTAACATTCGGCCATGCCGTACTTTCTTCGGCAATCATCATAGCTCGGGGTGGAACATATGTACAACCGTGTTGAGCTTCTGCAGGAAATCAACGGCAACAAGGTTTTCTCTTCCGCCGTATGCGTTTGCAATCCACTCGCCGTCATTTCTGTTGTAGTCAAGATAAAGCATTGATGCAACGGCGTCAACACGGATACCGTCAACATGATACTTGTCAAGCCAGAACATTGCAGATGAAAGGAGGAAACTTGTTACCTCATATCTGCCGTAATTGAAAATATATGTACCCCATTCCTTGTGTTCACCGATACGGGGGTCTTCATATTCATAACAGCCTGTACCGTCAAATCTGCCAAGACCGTGTGCGTCCTTCGGAAAGTGGGCAGGGACCCAGTCAAGGATAACGCCGATGCCCTCTTCATGACATCTGTCCACAAAATACATAAGGTCTTTCGGCTCACCGTAACGGGATGTTGCGGCAAAGTAGCCTGTAACCTGATATCCCCAGCTGCCGTCAAACGGATATTCTGTAAGAGCATAAACTCAATGTGAGTGTAGCCCATATTCTTAACATAAGGAATAAGCTCATCAGCAAGCTTGCGATAGCTGAAAACATTGCCGTCCTCATACTTACGCCAAGAACCTGCGTTTACCTCGTAAACATTGACAGGCATATTCTTGTGCGGATGCTCTTTTTTGTAATCATACCACTTTTCATCATGCCACTCGTAGCCGTCAATTTCGTAAACACGGGATGCGTTGTCGGGACGAGTCTGGCAATGAAAAGCATAAGGATCGGTTTTGAGCCTTCTCTCATGCCACGGGGTTTCGACACAATATTTATAGCAGGCAAACTCGGAATTCCTCAATAAACAACTCCCAGACGCCGCCGTCCGAGATTTTGTACATAAAGTTTGCGTCATTGTTCCAGTCGTTAAAATCACCGACCACCGAAACGGACAATGCGTTCGGTGCCCATACTCTGAAAACAACGCCCTGACGGCCGTCCCAGTTCACAAAGTGTGAGCCTAAAAATTCATAAGCACGAACAGATTCGCCTTGTAAAAACTGATCAAGCGGCGCTCTTTCGTCATTGATTTTAAAAGCCATAGTAACCCTCTTTTCTGCGATTGTAGGCAGTTCTTCAATAATACAAGTATAGTATAATATATTTTCACCAAATATACAAGTGGTAAAAACGATTTTTATGTAAATAATTTTGTCGGTTTGCCTGAAATATTGTCAGTTACTGTGAAAATCGTTCCAAAAAATAGTCATGGAATGCGTGTTTCATCCGTAATTTTTATTTTTGACACACTTATCCCATACTGTTATAATATACAATAACGAAAGCATAAACAAGCGACAATTACGCTACTTTCGTTGGAAAACCGACTAATTTTAAAATCAGGTGATTATCTTTGGACATAAGAGTTATGAAAAGCAAGAAAAGTATTTTTTGACGCATTTGTAAATCTGCGTTCAAAAAAAGAACTGCGCAAAATTACCGTTAAGGAGCTTTGTGAAAAAGCACTCATCAATAAATCGACCTTCTACACATATTATGAGGATATGTTCGACCTTTCGGATAAAATTGAAAGCGAGGTAGTTGACGGCATTGTAAGTACCATAAGCAATCCGCAGATGATGATTGACGAGCCCGTAAAATTTTATCGCAATCTTCTGGGTGCAATGACCGAAAACAAGGCACTGACAAACACGGTTTTTTCCGGTTCACAACATCCCAATCTTATAGTAAAGCTTTCAAAATCATTGAAAAATATGTTTTTCGAGAACTGCCCGGAATATATAAACGATAAGAAATTCTGCACACTTCTTGACTACGCAATCTACGGCGGATACTATGCCTTTGTTGAAAATCAGGAGAACACGAACGATTATTCGGATGAACTTATTGAATCGATTTCAGTGATTTCCGAGCATATGACAAAGCTCATAAAAGCAAGCATTCCAACCCTTAAGAGCAATAATACATAAAAAGACTTTTTGCATATTTTTCAAGCTGTATTATTCATTAATTTGTGTAAAGTGCGATTTTTGTCGAACTTCAAAATATTTATTTAAAATCGCTGTCGATTGTGATAGAATATATTCGGTTTTATAAGAGAGAAAGGAGAGTCGGTCAGACTGCCGTTTAGGAGGCGTTTGAAGTCTGTCCGAAAAAGAAGTTATGGAAATTAACACACTTGATATTCTGAAGAATCTTGCCATAATCCTTGTTGCGGCAAAGCTTCTCGGTATTGTTGCCAGAAAGCTCGGCGCACCGCAGGTTGTGGGTGAGATTATTGCAGGTCTTATCGTAGGACCTTGTATGCTTAATTTTGTTTCGTATGACGGGTTCATCTCAGGTATGGCTGAAATCGGCGTTATTTTGCTGATGTTCTCGGCAGGTCTGGGAACGGATCTTAAAGAGCTTATCAAAACAGGACTGTTGCCTTGCTTGTTGCGTTTGCCGGTGTAATCGTTTCGGTTGCAGGCGGTGCGGCTGTTTACCTTGTATTCGGCTTTGGTGACGGTGACCTTGCGATGCTTGAGGCTGTATTTATGGGAACAATCCTTGCGGCAACCTCGGTTAGTATTACTGTTCAGGCTCTTAAAGAAATGGGACACCTGAAAGGAAGGGTTGCAACAACAATTCTTTCAGCCGCAATTATAGACGATGTTATCGGCATCGTACTTCTCACCGTTGTAATCGGTTTCAAAAGCCCCGATGTTCAGCCTGCGTCCGTTTGCATCAACATTGTACTTTTCTTTGTTCTTGCATTTGTACTCGGCTTTGCACTTTATTTTCTCTTCAAGTGGCTCGACAAACTCTGGCCGCACTCAAGAAGAATTCCGATTTTCGGCCTTGTTCTCTGCTTTGCGTGTGCATATTGTGCAGAAGAATTTTTCGGAATTGCAGACATCACAGGCGCATATGTTGCAGGTATTATCCTCTGTAACATCAAGGATTCACAGTACATCGAAAGAAAGATGGATGTCAGCTCGTACATGATTTTCGGACCTGTATTCTTTGCAAGTATCGGACTTCAGACAAGCTTTAACGATTTCAACCTTTCAATGCTCTGGTTCTCAATTGCACTCGTTGCAGTTGCACTTTTGACAAAGGTTATCGGCTGCGGCGGTACGGCAAAGCTTTGCAAATTCAATATGCCCGACTCGCTCAAAATCGGCGTAGGTATGATGAACCGTGGTGAGGTCGGTCTTATCGTTGCCAAGAAGGGACTTGACACAGGTCTTATGGCACCGCAGTTTTTTGCTCCTATTATTATTCTCATCATCGTTTCATCGCTTGCAACACCTATTCTTCTCAAGGTGGTTTACAAGAAATGGCCGGGTAAAGAAAATGAGGAGGCAGACAACCGTTCGGAAAAGCTTGCCGAAAACGAAAAGTATCTTACTCAGGAAGTTGTCGGTGCAACCTACAACATAACAGAAGATAATTTCAAAGATAAAAGCAAAGACGAATAATTTAATACAATAACCTAAAAGACAAATGACAGTCATCAAGTCATTTGTCCTTATTTTTATTTATGCGGTTTTGTTAATTTTTCTCAAACAGTGTTCCTTTAGGATAAATTTTGTTTGTGTTTTGATACATATAATCAAAAAGAATATCAAACACTTCTTTGTTTTTGTTATCAATCAAAGCGTATTCGGTAATTGAATTATCTTTGATAAAAGCAATGACCAATGTATCGTCAACACCTGTAACCGACAGTTTTTCGGCATTTTTGATTTTTAGATTTTCGACAGCTGTTTTAATATCATATGATGAATCAATCAGCACATTATCCCAACTGTCTGCATATGAATCAAGCGAAATTCCCTTTTCGGTATTCTGAATTTTGCTTATTTCAGTTGCAATACTGTCATTCGGCTTCAACTCGTTCTGCGAACAACCTACTGCAAACAGACACATAATAATTAACGAAATTGTCAGTGCCAAACTTTTTCTCATTTTTCCTCCTTAATTTTTAGATGAAGAATTTGTTTTTATAAGTTTATTATACTTTTTTTGTTTTTTTACATCTACATATCTTACCATTTTACCACTGTTAACAGCATTTGCTATATTCGTTGTTATAATAAATGGTATTGTCATTCCATTAGGTGGTCTATTTGGGAATTTCATGGATTTTAACAAATTTCTTCCGATAGCATTATTTTTCAAATCCATTTGGGTATCTACGCTTCTAGGATTATAATTGCGCGAACCTTTTTCATGGGCAGTTGCGAACTGTTCCATATATTTTACACTTGTTCCGCGTGCACCCATCGCATTCCACAATGCATGTCGAAAAGCATCCCCATTTGTTCCCATAGTATTTGAACCAAATCTATTTTTTTCTTGTTTATTCGCATAATCCGCCTGAACCAATACAACCATACCATAGGTAGGATTACTATTAAAGACTTTCTTTTCATAACTGTTCAATTGAACCTTTGATGTTGGCAAGTATTTACTATAATCAGTTCCTTTACTAATTGAATATGTATCAAAGGACGCTTTATCAGCCTTTTTTATTAATTTATTCAAATCAGATAAAGAATACTTTTTCGTTTGTTTTATATATTTTTCGACATTTTTTAAGATCTTTGTTTTACATCTTCACCCAAAGTTTTTGATTTATAACAATATGAAAAATCTATATATCCAATTTTGGTTTTTAAATCGCTATTATCAGCCACATCAGCAGAAAGCATTGATAACGCAGCTGTATTAACGATAGAAAGACTACACATTGCAATTGCCAACATTAAGCATAAAGCAATTGAAAATTTTTTCTTGATTATTCTCATAAAACCATCTCCTGTATGTAATAACTGCAATTTTATTAATCTTTTGATGCGCATCGTTATAAATCAATAATTTGCAAATATTAATATATATTATTTGTTTTTATAAGTAATATCAAAATTATTTTTGTTATTTTTAATATATTATAAGATTAATTTATTAAAATTGTTA
>ENA-OQMZ01000032-OQMZ01000032.1-human-gut-metagenome-genome-assembly--contig:-NODE-32-length-48665-cov-2.569698_pt1 | contig 48665 bp, 71 predicted proteins | sample MGYA00242621_ERZ504862 | MGnify/ENA primary metagenome ERZ504862 (study PRJEB26092, sample SAMD00036393) | human gut metagenome | host: Homo sapiens | study: EMG produced TPA metagenomics assembly of...
TGGGACAACGGGAAAAATGGAAGTCATGGAATTTGGCTCTAAATTATCCGGCAGGGTGAAAAGAATGCTGTAAGTAATGCAGATGAAATCATCTTCTGAGTAAAGGTGTTCAGGACTACTTTAAAGATACCTATGGTAGGGAGACTCACTTTATTCCCAACGGTGTGAATCGAGCAGAGATTAAAGAAGCAAAACTCATAACAGAAAAAATTTGGTCTAACAAAGGATTCCTACATATTGTTTCTTGGTCGACTGGTACCAGAAAAAGGTATCCGGTATTTGGTTGAAGCGTTCAAGGATGTCAAAACAGAGAAAAAATTGGTTATTGCTGGTGGCTCTAGCGATACGGATTCTTTTATGATGGAACGTTCTGTACAGGGACATGGCATTGGAAGCAGGATCATCACAGAGCTGTGTGTGTATCTGCACAGTTTGGGTTACGAGTATATCCGGCTGGGTTATGTGGATGGCAACAAGCAAAGTGAATCGTTCTGGAAAAAGAATCAGTTCACAGATACCGGATTGAGAAATCACACACAGGACTATACGGTCGTTGTAATGAACCGGATGCTGTAACAGATCAAACAGATCAATAACAGAAAAAAACGTGTGTAAAAAAACGCAAAATACACAGTTATTGTAAAACAGGCCGCCGGAGCTCAAATCGAGCCGAGGCGGCCTTAAAAAATGCCTAAAACCAGAAAAGAGGGTTTTTCCACTTCCCTATGTTTCGCATAACCTGCATTATACGAAAATATAATAATCAAAAAATCAGACCCTCCTCTCTCTTCCCGCTGCTGGTTCTGAGATCTCAGAGGGTCTGACCGATCAACTGTTGTTATAGAAAATATGTACCATCATTCTTCCGGCAATGGTGTGGTTTCAAAGTATGCGCAGATCGCTTCATAGTATGCACGCGCAGTCCGCTTGCATCCGTCCTCACTGCCGAACTGGGCTACATCGGTATCGCTGGTCACAAAACACTGCTCCGCCAGCACTGCTGGACAATTTACATCTTCCAGAATCGTAAAGCTGCGCTCTACCCGCACTTCCTTGTGGCTGCTCTCCACCAACTGTTTTACTTCCCCTTGGTAATAGATATATCGGATTCCCCCGCGTCCCCGCAGGCTGGCCCCTGCCGCCTGCATAGCCCCGGCAAGCTGCTTTGCAAAATAATAGCTCTCCTGATGGTATGCTCGTCCCGGAACAGCCGGATAACATTCAAACCCGGCTGCGCTGGAGCCTTCGGGTGCTGAATTGCCGTGGACAGACAACAACAGATCCGGGTCCTGTGCATTGGCGGCAGCGGCACGCTCAGCAGGTTTTGCGGTGCTGTCGTAGCTTTCCCGGGTGGTCAGTGGGATATAATTGGGGTCACGCTCCAGCCAGACGCTCAAAGCCTCCGCTGTGGCAACGGTCATCTCGCTTTCCTGCACCACTCCCCTTGCACCCGGATCTGAGCCGCCATGTCCGGCATCAATCACAATACGGTACGGCGGCTCACCGACGGCCGGACGAAAATCATCATCATCCACGGTCGGTGATGTCTGCCCAATGGAGAATGCCGACTGCCACAGATACAGCCCAAAACTGACACCAATAAAACAGAGAATAAGAACCACTGCGCTGCCAAAGGAAAAGCCATTGCCCCTTTTCTTTCTTTTGCGCTGTACCGAATGTTTTGCCATGATGACTTCCCTGCCGTTTTATAAGAAACGCCCGCCCAAAGAATGATCTTCCGGACGGGCGCTGCCGGGAAACTCCCGGTATGTTTTTACTTCAATTCAACCACGGTCACACCGCTCTCGCCCTCACCGTAACGTCCCAGCCGGAAGCTTTTTACCATCCGGTTTCCGCGTAGATGTTTGTGGATCGCAGTGCGCAGAGCACCGGTACCGTTGCCATGGATCAGGTATACCACTGTCTGCCCGTTCAGAATGGCGCGATCGATATAAGCATCCACCTCAGGCAGAGCCTCATCCACAGTCAGACCCAGCAGATTCAGCTCCATTTTTGCCGAACGCTGCACACGCTCTACCTTGCCGTTGGGCCGGTTTGCATCGCCCGTCAGGCGGGAATAGCGCTGCTGTGCCTTGGTTTTGGGCTGAGGCTCTTTGATGAGCTTATCCGGCTGCTTCAGGCCCTTGAGCGGGACCTTGGTCTTGATGATGCCGGCACGCACCAGAACATCGCCGTTTTTATCCGGCAGTGCCAGCACGGTGGCCAGCTGGTTGAGCTCTGCAATGCAGACCTCCTGCCCTACCTTGACTTCTTTCAGTGGGACAAACTCCTTGACAGGGTTATGCACCACCTCGGTACCGATAAAGAGCTTTTCAGACTCTTTCTTTGCGATCTCGCGGGCACGTTGGGCTTTCTGCTGGGTGCTCAGGCGCTCGTCCTTCTGCAGCTGGCGCAGCTCATCGGTCAGTGCATACGCCTTGCTTTCCACCTGCTGTGCCAGCGCACGGGCCTTGGCACGGGCAGCTTCCAACTCGTTTTCGCCCTGCTGGATCAATTCATCCCGCTTTTTCTGAGCGGCCTCCAGCTGGTGAGAAGCCTCGTTCTTCAGCTCCTCCACCTCGTCCTGGCTCTCTTTCAGCTGCAGCTTCAGGTCGTCCAGCTGGCCCAAAACTGCATCCAGGCGCTTATCCTCGGCAGACAAATGCTGTTGGGCTGCCTCAATGACACGCTCCGGGATGCCCAGCTTCTCACTGATGAGGAAGGCGTTGGACTTGCCGGGCACACCTACGCTCAACTTGTAAGTCGGGCGCAGTGTCTCCAGATCAAACTCACAGCTGGCATTGACTACACCTTTGGTTTCCAGCGCAAACACCTTCAGTTCGGCGTAGTGAGTGGTTGCCATCAGCAGCACACCGCGGCGGCGCAGTTCCTCGATGATGGCCACGGCCAGCGCTGCACCTTCGGCAGGGTCAGTGCCCGCGCCAAGCTCATCCAATAACACCAGCGTGTGCGGCATGGCAAGTTCCAGAATACCGGTGATCTTCTTCATGTGGCCGGAGAAAGTAGAAAGGCTCTGTTCGATGCTCTGCTCATCACCGATGTCCACAAGGAATTCATCGAACACGCAGATCTCACTGCGTTCATCGGCAGGGATCAGGAAGCCGCACTGTGCCATTGCACACAGCAGACCCGCCGTTTTCAGGGTAACAGTTTTACCACCGGTGTTCGGGCCGGTGATGATGAGCGAATCATACTCTTTGCCCAACGCAATGTCCACAGGGATACACTTTTTGGGGTCAATGAGCGGATGACGCGCCCGGATGAGCGAAAAGGAGCTGTCGGTGCGGACAGAGGGCTTGAATGCTTCATATCCAGAGCCAGACGAGCCTTTGCCAACAGCACATCAATTTCCAGCATTGCCTTGTAGCTGTACTGGAACTGAGGCTCAATGGCGGCCACCTGTGCCGTAAATGCCACCAGAATGCGTTCAATCTCCTGCGCTTCCTGTGCACGATACTGCAGAATGCGTGCATTTGCTTCCACGACCGCCTGCGGCTCCACAAAGACGGTGGCTCCGGTGGACGAGACATCATGGATGATGCCGCTCACCTCGCCGCGATACTCGCTCTTAACGGGCACAACATACCGTCCATTGCGGATGGAGACCACACTCTCCTGCAAATACTTGGAGGTATCCATATTGCGGACCATGCTTTCCAGCCGGTCGCGGATACTGTTTTCCGTAGCGCGGATCTTTTTGCGCAGCTCGTTCAGGGTGTGGGAAGCCGTGTCTGCCATGCATCCGGAGCCAGAATGGCGCTGGAGATCTGCTGCTCCAGCCCGGGCTGAGGTGCCAGCGCGTAGAACAGATCATCTGTAGGCAGAGCATCATGTTCCGAGGAGCCATACCAGCTGGTCAGGTTCTGAAAGTTGCGCAGAGCGCCGGCCACCATCAGCAGTTCCCCCATGGAGAGCACACCGCCCTTGACCGCACGGGCTGCCAGAGAGCTGACACCCTCTACCCCGCCAAAGCGCGGAGACCCGTTTTTGATGAGCAGACTGTTGATGGCATCGGTCTGTTCCAGCGCGTAACGTACCTCATCTGGGTCACACTGAGGCTCCAAAGCCAGCAGCTGCTCTCTAGCTTCCTTGCACACGCAACCCTCGGATGCACGCGCAATGATCTTATCAAGCTCTAAAGTTTTCAAATAGCTTGTTTCCATGTTTGTTCCCTATATCAAAATTGTTTATCCCGGTCAAGGCAGAACGGATTTCAAAAAGTCGTAACTTTTCAGCGGTTTGTCCAGGTGGGTCAAAGCGTAACGCTCTGCCACCGCAGACAGCTTTGCCAGACTGCCGACCGAGATTTTGAATGCAAATATTTTCTTATCTTCTACAAGGCAGATATGACGCAGGGCATACAAGGCACCCATGTCCAGATTGCAGGTTTTGCCCGCCTTTTTCGCACAGTCCTCACAGAGCAGAATGCCCTCCTGCGGGTCAAGATAAAACGCAGGGCCATCGTATTTTTCACAGATCTTGCAGCAGACCAGCTGCGGCAGAAAGCCGCACTCGCTCATGGTGCGCAGCTCAAACACAGCCTTGACCACACGCAGGTCGGTTTTACCCTCGCTGATCATATACAGGCAGTTCAGCAGCAGGCGCAGTTCCTTGGCAGCTTCCTCCCCTGTAGGAGAAAGCGCCGCCGCCATCTCGGCAAGATACATGGCAAGGCTCATCCCCTCGATGGTAGAGGAAATCGCCGTGAAATACGTTGCGCACTTCCGCTTCCCGGATGGTGTACATATTCCGGCCGGGCAGCAGCACAAATTCAGAGTAGCAAAAAAGCCCGCAGGCGCTGAATAATTTGTTCTTCAGCCGCAGGCTGCTCTGTGCTGAGGCCGAAATGACCCCCAGCTCCGGTGTAAGAATGGTCAAAATCCGGTCAGATTCCTTGTACCGGGTCTCTTTTAACACAAGCCCAGGTGTTACGATCGTATCCATCTGCATATTCTCCCTGCCCGAGCAGTGTCCCGGGCAATGTAAAGAGAAAAATCAACGATTATTCGGGTTCTGTTTGAAGCCAAAGTTGTTCAGCAGAAACTCATTGTCCCGCCAATCTACTTTGACCTTGACCCAGCACTGCAGGTTGACCCGGCAGCCCAGAAACTCTTCGCAGTCCGCACGGGCAGAGCTGGCGATCTTTTTCAGCATCGCACCGCCCTTGCCAATGACCATGCCCTTATGGCTCTCGCGCTCGCAGTAGATATTTACATCGATATCCACCAGATCTGTACCGGGGCGCTCCTTGAAACGCTCTACCACGACCGCAATGCCGTGCGGGATCTCATCCCGCATATACAGCAGTGCCTTTTCACGGATGACCTCTGCCACCAGTTCCTTTTCCGGCATATCGGTGTAGGCATCATCGTCAAAGTAGTGCGGGCCCTCCACAGCATACTGGCTCAGGGCATCGAACAGTTCCTCACAGTGGTCGTCTGCCCGGACGCTTACGGTGTAAATGGCATCAAACACACCCAGCGCCTTGAGCTCAGCCTTGCGGGCTTCCAGATCAGCAGGCTCCTTGACAAGATCGGTCTTATTGATGACTGCAATGGCCGGGCCGCCGCTGCTGCGCAGAGCGTCCACCAGAACCATTTCCGGCTCATTCAGGGCACCGTATGGCTCAAACAGCATCATGGAAACATCCACATCCGCGATGGAATCGCTGGCCGTCTTGTCCATCCGCTTGCCAAGCTTATTGTGGGCCTTATGCACGCCCGGGGTGTCCAGCAAAACATACTGCAGGGGGCCGCGGGTCACAACGCCGGTGATACGGGTGCGGGTCGTCTGGGGTTTGGAGGTAACAATGGCCACCTTCTCCCCCACCAGACGATTGGTCAGGCTGGATTTGCCCACGTTCGGGCGGCCGATGACCGCCACGAACACAGATGAGGTATCGTAATGCTGCTGCATGGGTGCTGCGTTTTTCAAAATAGAACTCCTATCCTTTGCCAGTATCTTTGATCATTCCGTATAGCTGACGGTGCGGGGCAAGCCAAGCTGGGTCAGCACAGCCTCTTCCTTTTCGCGCATCCGCATGGCTTCCAGACCACCGTTCTCATGGTCGTAGCCCAGCAGATGCAGCATGGAGTGAACGGTCAGGAAAGCGACTTCACGCTGCAGCGGATGGCCGTAGAGCGTTGCCTGCTCCTGAGCACGTTCCATGCTGATGACGATATCCCCCAGCATCTTGCAGCCGTTGTTCTCATCCACATCGTAAACGCCGTTTTCTCCCAGAGGAAAGCTCAACACATCGGTGGGCATCGGCTTGTTGCGGTACTGGTTGTTCAGCTCTGCAATGGCAGCGTTATCCACAAAAGTCACGCTGATCTCAGCAGGCTCATCGAAGTGCTCATATTCCAGCACAGCATTGCAGGCGCGGCGGATCAGGATCCGCAGGCCAGAAGGTACTTTTACGGCTTTCTGTGAATTGGTGATCAAAACTTTATTGGACATAACATTCCTCTCCCTTCATTTTATGCTGCAATTGCAGCTTTCCGCGTCGGTTTCAACGCTTAGCTGGGTGCGCAGCCGCTTCGTAGGCCTTGATGATCTCCTGCACCAGACGATGGCGGACAACATCCTTCTCCGTAAAATAGCACTGTGCAATGCCATCCACGTTCTTGAGAATGTGCAGCGCATCCACAAGGCCGCTGCGGGTACGGTCCGGCAGATCGATCTGGGTCACATCGCCGGTCACAACCACCTTGGAACCTACACCCATACGGGTCAGAAACATCTTCATCTGCTCCGGTGTGGTATTCTGCGCCTCATCCAGGATGATAAAGGAATCATCAGCGTGCGGCCGCGCATATATGCCAGCGGAGCAACCTCAATGATCTGCTTTTCCACCAGGCGCTCATAGGTCTCGGCACCCAGCATATCGAACAGGCCATCGTAAAGAGGGCGCAGGTAAGGGTCTACCTTCTGCTGCAGGTCACCGGGCAGAAAACCCAGCTTCTCGCCTGCTTCCACGGCGGGGCGAGTCAGCACAATGCGGGAAACATCCTTGGCCTTGAACGCTTTGACCGCCATTGCAACGGCCAGATAGGTCTTGCCGGTACCGGCGGGACCCACGCCAAAGGTCACAGCATTCCTGCGGATAGCATTCAGATATTCCTTCTGTCCCAATGTCTTGGGGCGGATGGGGCGGCCCTTGACCGTGACCGTGACAAAATCCTCAGTCAGCTCCCGGACACGCTGCTCCTTTCCATCGTGAGCAAGGCTCAGGCAGTAGCGCACCGTCTGATCCTCCAGCGGCGTGTGGTTTTCGATCAGGAGCAGCATCCCCTCCACGGCACGCACAGCAGCGGCCACGTTGGCCTCCTCGCCAGAGAGGCGAAGCATCGTACCCCGGCAGACTGCGTGACAGAGAACTCCTTTTCCAATAGACGAATGTTGCGGTCACAGTTGCCAAAGATGGCAGCGGCGATCTCCACACTATCCAACTCAATACTTTTTTCGGCCATGTAGCTCCTCCAGCGGTTTATGAATTTCCACATCTATTGTACCACCAAAGGCTCAAATAGAAAACTGTGAAACTTGCACAAAATATTTTCAACATTTTGGAGCGTGTTACAAAGCAGAACCCTGAAACATAAAAAATCGATGCTGCTCTGCATTTCCGCAAAACAGCATCGATTTCATTTATCGGATCGTAAAAAACGACTCCTCAGAAACTTTTCAATTAGAACCAGTCACCGAAGCCCATCTTGACCAGGTTGTCGTGGCTGATCTTCAGGCTATCGAACGGATCACGGCCATAGCAGTCATCCTGCTCCACCAGGAAGTACTCGCCGCCGCCCTCCAGGCCAGCCTGGATGATAGCGGGCATATCCAGAGTGCCTTCGCCAACCTCAGCAAACTGCACAATGTTGGTGAAGTTGCTCATGAACTTCATCATGCCTTCCTTGCTGGTGAAGTCCACGCCGCCCTCGGGGATGGGCATCTCACCGATGCGGTAATCCTTCAGGTGGACCAGACGGATGCTGCCGGCATACTTCTTGATGAACTTAACAGGGTCCTGGCCGCCGCGGTGGATCCAGTGGCTGTCCAGCTCAAAGCCCAGAGCAGGAGCATTTGCGCGGATGATGTCCAGCAGGAACTCGCCGTCGTAACGAACGAACTCTACGTGATGGTTGTGGTAGTACAGGTCAATGCCGTCTTCCTTCAGCTTCAGAGCATACTCATTTGCTTCCTTGGCGAAATCCACAGCCTTCTGGTAGTTGCCCATGCAGGTCATGGGCAGCATGCCGATGCGCAGCATATCGCAGTCCAGCTTACGGCAGTCCTCAACGATCTTCTTATAGTCGTCGGGATTGCACAGGAACTCGCCGGGCATACCGGGCAGCATGGGAGAGGTGGATGCGGTGCAGGAAGAGACATTCAGGCCCAGCTCGTCGATAGCCTTGCGGAAGCCTGCAACGTTCTCAGCGGTCATGGGGACCTGAGAGATCTCAACGCAGTGATAGCCGATATCAGCCAGCTTGCCCATGCTCTCGTATGCGTCAAAGTGAGGCATCTTAGCGGGGGCAATGGTGCTCATCTGAACACCGATCAAACCTTTGTTTGCCATGGTTCATTTCTCCTTCTATCTGTGTTTTGCGGTCACGGAGCAACGGGATGGCCAGCCTTGCTGCTTGCATGGATGGCATCGATCAGCCGGATGCTCATTTCCGCATCTCTTACATGGATGTAATCGTCAGTGTTATTCTCGATGGCGCGGTAGAACTTGTCGATCAGGATGCCATGAGAAGCACCAAAATAGAACTTGGCACCGGGCAGCTTCTCGTTCTCACACAGCTTGGTGCGCACACCATCTGCATCGATCCGGAACAGGGCATCATCCTCGATCAGGAAGGAAGCCTTTTCACAGGCAACCTTGATCTGGACACTCTCGTTGGCGTAATCACAGTTGGTGGCAAAGAACACACCGTTTGCGCCATTAGCGAAGTGCAGGCGGGCAGCTACGGTATCCTCGACCTCAATGCCGTAATCTGCCAGCTGATTCACCGAGCCATGGATGGCATCGATGTCGCCGCACAGATAATACAGCAGATCCAGCGTGTGGACACTCTGGTTGATCATGCAGCCGCCGCCAGCAGTTTTCAGCTGGCCGCGCCAGGCTGTTCGTCATAGTAAGCCTTGCCGCGGAACCAGGGTACAAAGCCGCGGCAGCCGATGACCTTGCCATATTCGCCGCCATCGATGATCTTTTTCAGTTCAACGGTGGTGCGGTTCAGACGATTCTGCAGGCAGATGCCGATCTTGACCTCAGGGTGCGCAGCCTCAAATTCCACGAACTCCTTGGCCTGTGCGGTGTTCAGACCCACCGGCTTCTCGCAGAAGACATTCACACCGTGGGAAGCAAAGTACTCCGACACGGGCACATGCAGGTAATGCGGCAGGCAGAGATGTACCACATCGGGATGCTCCTTTTCCAGAAGCTCCTCATAGTCCGTATAGAACGGCACGGCCTTTGCTGCAGCAGGCAGCTTTTCCTGCACAGCGGGATTGTTATCGCACACGGCACACAGTTCGATTTCAGGATTTGCCACAATGATGGGCAGATGAACCTGAAAGATGGTGCCGCAGCCAATGATCGCAGCTCTTTTCATGGAAACGCAACTCCTTGTAAGCCTGGAACAGGCATTGCTTTTTTCAGGGATACTGATTACTCGCGGACGGGGAACTTGCCCTCAGCCTCGATCAGCTTGTTCAGCTCAGCAGCATACTCCTCGGGATCGCAGGGGTTGGAGACCTCGCGGCCGGTCCATGCAGACAGCTGGCTGCTGTTTGCCAGGTTGACACCGTTGATGCCGTCCTCGCCGGGAGCCAGCAGCGGGCTGCCGGTCAGGATGTGAGCAGCAAAGTTCTGCATAACAGTGGTGTGCTGGAAGCCCCAGCCATCGTTGTTCTCAAAGGTCTCTTCGGTGTACAGCTTGGAGCCTGCACCGTTGCCGCTGGTCAGCATGGCAACTTCCATCATGCTCATGTGCTCGTTCAGGTAATCCTCAGTGCAGGGGTTGCCTTCCTTGTCGATATAGTGGTAGACATGAGCGGTCTTGCTGTTGTCAACAACGATCTTGCCGCCGTCCAGGTCGATCTCCAGACGATCGGTGCCGATGGCATCGTGGGTGCAGGTGGTAAAGGTGCCGGTAGCGCCGTTAGCGAACTCGACCAGCATGGTCACGTCGTTCTCAACGCCGATGTCACGATGCAGCCGTTGATGTTCTTGGAGAAGACCTTCACGGGGATACCGCAGATCCACTGCCACAGGTCGAGCTGATGGGGAGCCTGGTTGACCAGGACACCGCCGCCTTCGCCACCCCAGGTAGCACGCCATGCGCTCTGCTGGTAGTAGCTGTCAGGACGCCACCAGGAGTTGATCATCCACTGAGAGCGGCGGATCTCGCCCAGCTCACCGCTGGCAACGATCTCCTTGATCTTCTGGTACAGCTTGTTGGTACGCTGGTTGAACATGATGCCGAAGGAAACTTCGGGATGAGCCTTAGCGCAGGCGATCATCTTCTGAACATCCTTGCTGCGGACACCGGCGGGCTTCTCGCACAGAACGTTCATGCCATGCTCCATAGCGTAGATGGAGATCTCGTGGTGCAGGTAGTGAGGAACGGTGGTGATGATGGCATCAACAGTGCCGCTGGCGATCATATCCTTCCAATCCTTGAAGAAGGGCACATCGGGTACTGCTCCTTGCACATCTTCTCCTTCTCGGGGTCGATATCACACAGAGCGCCCAGTGCGCAGTTGTCCGGGCACGGTGCGCAGACCATGCCGGGGAACGGAGCGGGAGCGTTGGTCAGGAAGCGAGCATAGCTGCCGCCCTGAGCACCGATACCGATCAGGCCATAACGAATCTTTCCTTCAGTCTTTTCCATTTGAATCTTCTCCTTTTTTCTGTTACGTTAGAATTTTGCCAGAATATCGCACAGTGCGTGATACTGTGCGGCGTAACCTTCAGCACCGTTTTTGTACTTGTTCTCACGGATGATGTTCTTTGCATCCGTGGTCTCAAGGCTCTGCAGGCTGTCAAACAGCACCAGATGCGGCTCAAGGGTCAGGAAGCCGGTATAGCCCTCTTCACAATGGCCTTGTGCAGCAGCTCAGGAATCTTTCCCTCGCCGGTACCGCAGAGCACATTCTCCTTGTCGGTAGAAACGGCATCCTTAATGTGGATATATACAATGTACGGACGGAGAGCATCCCAGCACTTGGCGGTATCCTCGCCGCACTGTACAAAGTTTGCAAAGTCGAATGCGGACTTGAAGTGTGCGCTGTTCAGCGTCTGCATCAGGTCAACACAGCGGGAAAGAACATCACCATAGATATCCTTCTCGTTTTCGTGCATCAGGATCACGTCGTGCTTCTCAGCAATGGCAATGAACTTGCGCAGCTTCTCGATGACAGCGTCACGATAGTCGGCAGGATCCTTGCCTTCCGGCATAAAGAAGCTGAACATGCGGATGTACTTGCAATTCAGGACCTTAGCGATCTCGCACAGCGTTTCCAACTGAGCACACTGCTTTTCAAAGCCCTCTTCATCATCGATCTTGACCTTGCCAATGGGACTGCCCAGGCTGGAAACGCCAACACCAGCGGCCTGCAGGCGGGGCAGCAGATCGGTCTTGACTTCCTCAACGGTAAAGTCAGCGATTCCCTTTTTATCTGCACTGCGCAGGCTGATGTACTGCATTCCAAGCTCACGGACTGTCTTGAGCTGCTCATCAAAAGAAGAGCTGATCTCGTCGGCAAAGCCGGAAATATAAATATCCTTCATAAAAATCTCCTTTTTTGTGTAGGATACAAGCCTTACTATAACTAATATATCACAATTGTTAAAAAAATGCCGCACAAATCTTTTTCGGTTTTTTTAGCACATCGTGCAACAGAATTTGTTGTTTTGTTGCATATCATAAAATAAGGTGCCTCAAACCAATCTTGTGGGGTGAAAAAGGGAGAAAAACTGTGCAAAATGTCCATCTTTGACTTCGATTTCTTGGCAGCAAAAAACAGAGCAGCAGGATTTACAATGTAAACGGCACAGGATTTACACACGACAAACATCGAACAAACTGATATATTAGGTCTTGGAGATCGGCTCCTTTGATTCTTAAGGGCCGTGGCAGACTTTTAAAAATCGAAAAGGCCTGTCCCCCATGGGCAGGTTTGAGTTGTTTTCAGACCAATCAAAGGAGTTCAAACCCATGTCCAAGACGAAGACTGAGACCCCTGTCCTGCGCAATTCCGCTGATATCCCCTGGGAGGAGAACCGCCTGTATCTGCCTGCGGATGAGACCGAGGAAGAGAACAAAGCTCTTTACGAACGCCTCAAGAAAGAGATCGCAGACGGCCACCCGGTGGATGAATATAACAATGAAGTGCTCTGCCGCCTGACCCCGCGTAATGCTGGTTGATGTAGATAGAACAAGCCAAATGCATCCGCTGGGAACAACTCCGCTTTCCGCAAGTCCGCCATCCCGTCTCACCCTCCTCAGTGAAGATAGAACGAAGCCATACATTTGGCAGATCCTCTGGTCGTTCTGCAAGTTCCATAGCGCCAGCTGTTGAAAAAGCCCATATATGCCCCGATGAACGAGTTGCGGAAGTATCGGTTTTCACCCGGCAATGAAACGGGCCATGGCACAAATTGTCTTGCGTCCCCGAATTCGATATTGGAGATCAGAACAAGAATGATCTTCTCACTCAACGCATCGCTGAAAAAGCTGGTCAGATGGCAATCCATCAGGACACAAAGGTTCTTTCGCTCCGCATACGTCCAGCGGAACAGCGCAGTCAGGTTTTTTCCAGGGTACTGTATGCAGGCAACTGCCCCGCAAGCAGGGTCATCTGCCGGTCGAGATAGTAATCCAGCACATCGTCCTTGGATTCAAAGCTGCGGTAAAAGGTGGTTCGGTCGAGGTCTGCCATGTGACACAGCTCTGTGACGGAGATCTTTTCCAGCGGCTTTTTCAGTAAAAGCTGAAACAGTGCTGTGCAAAATGCATCCTGATTTTTCTGCGCAACGGGGTTGATATGTTCGTGTACATTGTGCGCTGTGTTCAGCTCCTTTCTCAAGACGATTGGCTTTATTGTACCATATTCTCTGGAAAAAGCAATTTGATTTCACTGAAAGCGTTTTTTCAAAAAGAAATCTTGACAGTTATTTTCTTTTATGCTAAACTATCTATCGTTACAAAACATTTGCTACTGTGGCTCAGTTGGTAGAGCAGTTCACTCGTAATGAACAGGTCGCCGGTTCAAGTCCGGCCAGTAGCTCCAAAATAAAAACTCCCCGAGAATCAGCTTATGAGGCTGGTTTTCGGGAGTTTTTTTGTCCAGACATTTCTCTTTTCAGCTCAAATAAGTTTTGCCTGCCCTGCCAGATACAGCATCCCCACTGCCGCACCGCAAAGCGGCAGGAGCAGAAACAGTATCCGGGCAAACTGACCCAAAAGCGAGCCTGTGCTGGGGGCCTGTCCTCCACGCCCGAAGGCGGCTGAACAGAGCCTTCCGCTTACCTGCAGTGCGGATGCGCCGAACGTGCACAACGTTCCGGCCGCAAGGGATGCAGGGATACCGCAGACGCAGAGCAGCACAAATGCTGTCCGTGGGTTCAAATCCACAAGCAGCCTGGACGAAAGCAATCCGGAGCCTGTCCCATACAGCATCGCAAAAAGGAAGATGGGCAGCGGCCCCAGGGCGGAAAGCCCCAGGAACAGCACTGCCGTCAGTGCACCTGCAACAGTGAGAAATTCCGTTCGGAACAGGCGCACTGCCCCGGCGGCATCCTGCACAGAAAACAGGCTCTGCCAGCAGTTCAGGTAATAAGAAAGCGTTTCGGCATCGCCTGCCACGCAACGCGCTGCCGCCACACCCGCCAGAAAGGTCCCCAGAAGGTACGCCGCCGCCAGAAGGGCAATCCCCTCACTCGGCTTGCTGCGGCGTGCAGCGGCTCTCTCCGGTGTATTTCCGCGACTCTCAGAAAACGCCGCCGGGATGGATCGTCTTTCTTCCTGCGCTGTCTCAGGAAGAACTCCACGGTTCTTCTGTTTTAACGGCTCTTCCTGTGCTGTCGGCAGGATCGCTTCGGGCAGTGCCTTTTCCGCTGCGGCTTCCGGTGTTTCCTGATAGACCCACATACTTCCCTGTCCTCCTGTTTTTCTGCTGTAAATTCTCAATGCCGGTGCCGTTCTGTACGCAGGATACTGAACACCCCGCCCAGACAGCCAAAGACAAACACCAGTGCAAAGCGGGCCAGCTGCATTTCCGTTGGTTCAATGCCCTCCGAAAGGCCGAACCCCAGCAGAAGCAGAACAAACAGTCCGCCCTGTACAGCACCGCAGATAAGCCTCTGCTGTGATAGAAAAACGCCATGAGCCAGCCGCTGCAAAAGCTCCCGGCACAGACAATGGCACTGACCATGGGCCAGGCAGTGCTCTGCGCAAGGCTCTGGTTTGCCATCAGGTAGGCCAGCCCGGCCATGCAGGCGGCGGTGAATATCCCACCAATGCCGAATGCGGCCAGTGCTTCCAGGATGGGTAGCTTCTTCTGTTCCAACATAAAAACCCGCCTCCCTGCACTACTGTATGCAGCGGGGCGGGTAAAAAAGACCTTGCTTTTAGAGATTACTTCTTTGCGTTGGCAGGAGCATTGTCCATGTTCAGCTTCTCAACAGAGCTGATCGCATTCTTGGTGAAGCGGATCTTCACACGGTCGGAACCGGTCTCCAGAACAAAGGTGTCCTCCTTGATGGCGACCACACGGCCAACAATACCGCCGATGGTCACGACTGATCACCGATCTCCAGAGCTGCACGCATGGCAGCATCCTTCTTCTCCTGCTTCTTCTGGGGACGATAGATCATAAAGTAGAGCAGGACCAGCATCAGAGCCAGGGTGAAGAACAGGCTGATATAGCTTTCAGTGGTAGTAGTCAGAAATTGCATGGGACAAAGTCTCCTCTCAAAATTCAGATAAACTCATTATAACCGCTTCTGCTCCCTCTTGCAAGGGAAAAGCATGAAAAAGCTCAAATTCTTGTATCCAGCAGCTTGACATAACGGTCATGGAATGCGGTAAAGGTGCCTGCATCCAGTTCATCGCGGATGCGCTCCATCAGGTGGTTGTAGAACCACAGGTTGTGCATAACGGCCAGACGCATGCCCAGCAGCTCCTCTGCCTTGAACAGGTGGCGGATATAGGCACGGGAGTAGTTCCGGCAGGCCGGGCAGCCACAGGTGGGGTCAATGGGGCGCTCGTCCCGCTCATACTTTGCGTTTTTGATATTGATGATGCCGCCCCAGGTGTTCAGGTGTCCATGGCGGGCATTGCGGCTGGGCATGACGCAGTCAAACAGATCAACGCCGCGGGAAACAGCTCAATCATGTTGCCGGGGGTACCGACACCCATCAGATAGCGGATCTTATCCTTGGGCATATAAGGCTCCACCTCACTGATCATCTCGTACATCACCTCAGCAGGCTCACCAACGGCCAGGCCGCCGATGGCGTAGCGTCCAGCTCCAGCTCCGCGATCTGCTTCATGTGCTCTACACGCAGGTCAGCAAAGGTGCAGCCCTGATTGATGCCGAACAGCAGCTGGTCAGGGTTGGTGGCCTTGCCCTCCTGCTTCAGACGGGCCATCTCAGCCTTACAGCGCTTGAGCCAGCGGGTGGTGCGCTCACAGCTGGCTTTGGAGTACGCGTGCTGGGCAGGATTCTCCACACACTCATCAAAGGCCATTGCAATGGTGGAACCCAGGTTTGCCTGGATCTGCATACTCTCCTCAGGGCCCATAAAGATGCGGTGGCCGTCCAGATGGGAAGCAAAGGTCACGCCTTCTTCCGTGATCTTGCGCAGTTTGGAAAGGCTGAACACCTGGAATCCGCCGCTGTCGGTCAGGATGGGGCCGTTCCAGTGGGTAAACTTGTGCAGGCCGCCCATATCGGCTACCAGCTGATCACCGGGGCGCAGATGCAGGTGGTAGGTGTTGCAGAGCATTACCTGGGTGCCGATCCGCTGCAGATCCTGCGCGGACAGGCCGCCCTTGATGGCACCGGCGGTGGCAACATTCTGGAAGGCAGGGGTCTGCACCGTGCCGTGCACGGTCTTGAACTCACCCCGCCGGGCGTTGTGCTCCTGCTTGAGCAGCTTAAAAGTGGTCAAAGAAGGCATAAGTTTTTCCTTTCTGTGTACGGAAAACAGCCGTACAGCCTTGTGCCGCCGGGCAGGCGGCAGGTTCAGAAGTGGTGGATGCCGAGCTGCCGAAACGGTTCCGGCAGTGTTTTGGGCTTTTGGGAGAGCGGGTGCTGAGGGATCACAGGATCAGCATCGCATCGCCGAAGGAAAAGAAGCGGTACTTTTCCTCTACGGCAACTTTATAGGCAGCCATGGTTTTTTCATAGCCGTAGAGGGCAGAAACCAACATGATGAGGGTGCTTTCCGGCAGGTGGAAGTTGGTGATCAGGCCATCGATGCAGTTGAACTTGACACCCGGGTAGAGAAAAATAGAGGTATTGCCGCTGCAGGCCTTAATCTCGCCATATTTTGCAGCGGCGGCTTCCAGCGTGCGGCAGCTGGTGGTGCCAACGGCGATCACACGGTGCCCGGCGGCCTTGGTTTCCCGGATGCGCTGAGCAGTCTCCTCGCTGATGGAATACCACTCACTGTGCATCTTGTGATCCGTGATCTCGTCCTCCTGCACGGGGCGGAAGGTTCCCAGACCCACATGCAGGGTAACCTCGGCAATGCCAACACCCTTGGAACGGATGGTATCCATCAGCTCCGGGGTGAAGTGCAGGCCTGCCGTGGGTGCGGCAGCGCTGCCCAGCTCCTTGGCATAGACCGTCTGATACTGGCTCTGATCTTCCAACTGCTTGGTGATGTAGGGTGGCAATGGCATCTTGCCAAATTCATCCAGTTTTTCATAAAGGGTCTCGGTGTCATAATAGAATGTAACAAACTTGTTGCCATCCTCCAGCGTTTCGTCCACCACAGCGGTCAGGGAGCCGTCACCAAAACTGACCTTGGTGCCGGGCTGCATCCGCTTGCCGGGCTTTGCCAGGCACTCCCACTGATCTCCCTTGACCTGCCGCAGAAGCAGCAGCTCACACACAGCACCGGTGGGCTGTTTGACACCCACGATGCGGGCGGGCAGCACCTTGGAGTTGTTGACCACCAGCAGGTCACCCGGCTCAAGATATTCCGGCAGATCGCGGAAGATCCGGTGCTGGATGCTGTCGTCCTTCTGGCTCAGAACCATGAGCCGGGCCGAGTCTCTGGGGTCTGCAGGCTCCTGTGCAATGAGTTCTTTGGGTAAATCGTACCAAAAATCTTTTTTTTAACATGCTTTGCATTTGCCTTTCCGATGATTGACACGAGTGCCGCATCAATGTTATCATAAAATCTGTATAAACAGTATCTATTATATTGCAAGGTCGGCTGGTTTGCAAGCCGTGTTCGATGTAAATTTGCTTTTATTGAAAGGAAAGGTGCTGGAAATGGAAAAACAGTATAAGTTGGTATCGTTGGTGCAACGGGTATGGTGGGGCAGCGTTTTGTGACCCTGCTTGAGAATCATCCCTGGTTCAAGCTGACCACGCTGGCCGCGTCCGGCCGCAGCGCAGGCAAGACCTATGAGGATGCCGTTGGCAGCCGCTGGGCAATGACCACCCCAATGCCCGAGAGCGTCAAGAAGATGGTCGTGCTGGATGCCGCCAAGGTGGAAGAGGTCGCTTCTCAGGTCGATTTCATCTTCTGCGCAGTCAATATGCCCAAGGCTGAGATCAAGGCACTGGAAGAGGCTTACGCAAAGGCCGAGTGCCCTGTGGTCTCCAACAACAGCGCAAACCGCTTTACCCCGGATGTTCCCATGGTCGTGCCTGAGATCAACGCGGACCACATTGAGATCATCCCTGCCCAGCGCAAGCGTCTGGTACCAAACGCGGCTTCATCGCGGTCAAGTCCAACTGCAGCCTGCAAAGCTATGTGCCTGCCCTGCATCCTCTGATGAAGGAGTTTGGTGTCAACAAGGCTCTGGTCTGCACCTATCAGCCATTTCCGGTGCAGGCAAGACCTTTGACCGGATGCCCGAGATCGTAGATAACGTCATCCCCTACATCGGCGGTGAGGAAGAGAAGAGCGAGCGCGAGCCGCTGAAGCTGTGGGGCCACATCGAGGGCGATCAGATCGTCAACGCCGAGAAGCCCACGATCACCGCACAGTGCTTCCGTGTTCCCGTTTCTGACGGTCACACCGCTGCCGTGTTTGTAAGCTTTGACAAAAAGCCCACCCAGGAGCAGATGCTCGAGGCCTGGGCTAACTTCCGCGGCCCTGCACAGGAGCTGAACCTGCCCAGCGCACCCAAGCAGTTCCTGCACTACTTCACTGAGCCCGATCGTCCTCAGCCCAAGCTGGATCGCAACACAGAGAACGGCATGGCTGTCTGCATCGGCCGCCTGCGCGAGGACACCCTGTTTGACTACAAGTTCGCCTGCATGAGCCACAACACCCTGCGCGGCGCTGCAGGCGGTGCCGTGCTGCTGGCCGAGCTGCTGGCTGCAAAGGGCTATTTTGACTGAACAACACGTTCCTGACGGAGCGTACAAAGGAGTTTTATACTATGAAGAATCCTGTCTTTACCGGCGCGGCGGTGGCGATCATCACCCCCATGTACGAAGATGGCAGCATCAACTTTGATGAGCTGGGCCGCATCATTGAAGATCAGATCGCACGGGGCACCGATGCGATTGTGATCTGCGGAACTACCGGCGAATGCTCTACCATGACCGATGAGGAGCAGCTGGCCGCCATCAAGTTTACGGTCGAGACGGTCAACCACCGGGTGCCTGTTATTGCGGGTGCTGGTTCCAATGATACCGATCACGGCTGTGCACTGGCAGCAAAGTCTGCTGCCTGCGGTGCCGATGCCCTGCTGCTGGTGACCCCCTATTACAACAAGACCACGCAGGCAGGTCTGGTGGCTCACTTTACCGCTATGGCCGAGGCGGGCGGCATCCCTGTTATCCTGTATAATGTGCCTTCCCGTACCGGCTGAACATCACCCCCGAGACAGCGCTGGAGCTGAGCCGGAATCCGCTCATCAACGGCATCAAGGAGGCCTCGGGCAACATCTCTCAGGTGGCCAAGATCGCTCAGCTGTGCGGCGACGAGCTGAACATCTACTCTGGCAACGATGATCAGGTGGTCCCCCTGCTGTCTCTGGGTGGCAAGGGTGTCATCAGTGTAGTCTCCAATGTCAAGCCTGAGCTGGTGCACAACTGCTGCAAGGCATGGTTTGAGGGCGACACCAAAACTGCCTGCAAGCTGCAGCTGGAGATCCTGCCCTTGGCGGATGCACTCTTCTGCGAAGTAATCCCATCCCTGTCAAGTACGCCATGAATGTGCTGGCTGGGAGGCCGGTCCCTGCCGTCTGCCGCTGGTCGAGCCCAGTGATGCCCACAAGGAGAAGATCGAGCAGGCACTGGAGGCCGAAGGTCTGATTCAGGAATAAACGAAACAACGCACAATGCCCGGTGGAAATGGTTTCTCCCGGGCATTTGCCGTTACAACAGAAAACGAGGAAACAAAAATGACGGATATTATCATTCAGGGCATTGGCGGCCGGATGGGCCACGCCTCTGCGAGATGATTGCAAACCGGAGTGACTGCCGCGTGGTCGCCGGGATCGACCAGCAGGACGGTGAGCAGAACGGCATCCCCGTATACGACAGTCTGGATAAGCTGGACGGCAAGGGCGATGTCATCATTGATTTCAGCGCTCCTGCTGCTGTGGAAAAGGCACTGACCTATTGCGAAGCACACAAGATGCCCATCGTGGTCTGCACCACCGGCCTTTCCGAAGAGCTGCAGCTGAAGGTGGTGCAGCTGTCCCGCATTGTGCCCGTGTTCAAGAGCGCCAACATGTCCATCGGCATCAACCTGCTGTCGGAGCTGTGCAAGCGTGCATCGGCCATTCTGGGTGCAGACTATGATGTGGAGATCGTGGAGCAGCACCACCACAACAAGCTGGATGCCCCAAGCGGCACTGCCTGATGCTGGCCGATGCCATCAACGAAGAGAACAACGGCGCATATCATTATGTGTACGACCGTTCCTCTGTGCGCCAGAAGCGCGACCCCAAGGAGATCGGCATCAGCTCCGTGCGCGGAGGCAGCATCGTGGGCGACCACGAGGTGCTGTTCTGCGGTCCGGACGAGGTCATCACCCTCAAGCATACTGCATATTCCCGCAGTGTTTTTGCAAATGGCGCAATAAATGCTGCTGTCTATCTTGCAAAAAAGGAGCCGGGCCTGTACAATATGGGTAACATGATCGCAGAGCTGTAAGGTCTCTGCGTCTTCCACCATTTTGAGCGGCAGGAGGGCTGACGGAATGGAACAGGCAAGACACGCTGCATCCACGAAACGACATTCGCGGCACGAACTGCAGAACCGGCGAAAACGAAAACCCGTTTTTCTGAGGATGATGGGAGTACTGCTGGTGGCTGGTGCGGCATTGGCCTGCTTTGGCTTCTGGCGCTTCCAGACTCCCGGCATCGTGCTTGGCCCCTTTGAGGACGAGCCTTCGACCGCTGAAAGCGTTCCCCCGCCCGAACCGGAACCGCAGCCTGTTACAACCACACTGCGTTTTTCGGCCACCGGGGACAATCTGATCCATGCTCCCATCTACAAACAGGCAGCCCGCCGGGCAGCGGAAGGCCAGCGATATAATTTTGACTACTGCTACGAGCACCTGCTGGGTTTTTATGCCGCGCAGGATGTAAACTGGATCAACCAGGAAACGCTCTGCAGCAAGGAACTGGAGCCTTCCACTATCCCTGCTTTTCTACCCCCGGTGAATGCGCAGAGGCTCTTTACCGGGCAGGCATCCGGGTGTTCAGTCTTTCCAACAACCACACCTATGATAAAGGTGCCAAAGGTATTGCAGCAACGCTGCGGTTCTGGGACGAGATGCCGGAAGATGTGGTCACGACCGGCCTGTGGTACGGAGAGAGCGATTATAGTACCATCCCCCTGCAGACAGTAAACGGTGTGACGATTGCCTACCTCTCCTACACCGACCACACCAATGGCATCCCGCAGAGCAGTGCAATGACGGCCAATGTCATCTACACCAGCCAGCGGGATGTGATGGAACAGCAGGTGCGCGGGGCGCGTGAGCTGGCCGATTTCGTGGTGGTGGGAGTTCACTGGGGCGTGGAGGACAGTCACAAAATCACCCAGACCCAGCGGGACCTCGCCCAGCAGCTTTCCGACTGGGGTGCAGATGTTATTCTGGGCACGCACCCTCATGTGGTGCAGGATGCCGAGTGGAAAACCTCTATGGATGGCCGCCAGACCTTTGTAGCCTATTCCCTGGGAAATTTCCTCAGCACCCAGAGCAAACCGGATCAACTCATCGGCGCCATCCTGACACTGGAGCTGAACAAGACGACGGACCCGGATGGCAGCGTTCACTGCGCTGTCGCTTCCCCGCAATTGCATCCCACCGTGACCCACTATGATGCCGGTAAATCCAACGTCCGCACCTACCTCTTCCGGGATTACACGTCGGAGTTGGCGCAGGCGCACGGTGTCCGGGCCGCCTACCCCAGCTTTGGGATAGAGTACATTCAGAACGTATTACAGACCAACATCAACAGCGCGTTTTTGGCGCTCGCCTGAATTTGCAGCCTTTGGGGCAGATTGGAGTGTTCATTATGTATGGTGTTTCCAAAATCAACATTGAGCCCAGCCTGATGATGATCAGTGTGCAGGATGTGGAGTTCAAGGGCAACAGCCTGGCCCGCTACCTGCAGATCTTTGCCGATACCGGCGTTGTGGTGGATATGATCAGTCAGAGCGCCCCTCACGGTACCAACATTGATTTCAGCTTTACCGCATCTGCCAGCGATCTGACACTGGTGATGAAGGCCATCTCTGCTGCCAATCTTGACAAGGATGCCAAGCTTCCCCGCTGATCAGCTTGGTTACTCCAAGCTGAACCTCTTTGGTGAGGACATGGTCACCAGCTGCGGTGTAGCTGCCCGGGCCCTGAACGCATTGGCCATGGCTGACATCGAGGTTCTGCTTATCACCACCAGCGATCTGGATATTTCTCTGCTGGTGCGCAGTGAGAACGAGGACTCCGCTTACGATGTGCTGAAGAAGGCCTTTGAGCTGTAAGCTGCCCTTTTCTATAAACATTACACAAACGTAAAAAGCCCGGCGGCATCCAAAAATTGGATGCGCCGGGCTTTTATCATACGCTGGTTCTAAAAGATTACAGGGTCACTTTGTGGTAGATCTTCTTGCCCTTCTTGATGACGATACCGTTCTTCAGCTGATCAGCGGTAAAGCTGACAGTGGGAGCAGCCACCTTTTCACCATCCACCAGGACACCGCCCTGCACGACCAGGCGGCGGGCCTCGCCGTTGGAAGTAGCCAGACCGGCCTTGACCATGAGGTCAGGATGCCGATGGAGCCGTCGGTCAGATCCGCTTCGGTCAGCTGAGTGGAGGGCATGTGCTCAGTGTCGGCAGCACCGCTGAACAGGGCACGGGCAGCGTTCTGGGCCTTCTCAGCCTCTTCCTCACCGTGCACCATCTTGGTCAGCTCGTAAGCCAGGATCTCCTTGGCCTCGTTCAGGCGCTGGTCCTTCCAGGTGCTCATCTCATCGATCTGCTCCAGCGGGAGGAAGGTCAGCATCCGGATGCACTTCATCACATCAGCATCGCCGACATTGCGCCAGTACTGGTAGAACTCAAAGGGACTGGTCTTATTGGGGTCGAGCCAGACCGCATTGCCTGCAGTCTTGCCCATTTTCTTGCCCTGAGAATCAGTCAGCAGAGTGATGGTCATCGCGTAGGCATCCTTGCCCAGCTTGCGGCGGATCAGCTCAGTGCCGCCCAGCATATTGCTCCACTGGTCATCGCCGCCGAACTGCATATTACAGCCGTAGTGCTGGAACATGTAGTAGAAGTCGTAGCTCTGCATGATCATGTAGTTGAACTCGAGGAAGGACAGGCCCTTCTCCATGCGCTGCTCATAGCACTTGGCGCGGAGCATGTTGTTTACGGAGAAGCAGGCACCCACATCACGCAGCAGCTCAACATAATTCAGGTTCAGCAGCCAGTCGGCATTGTTCAGCATCAGAGCCTTGCCTCAGAGAAATCGATGAACTTCTCCATCTGCTTCTTGAAGCAGGCTGCATTGTGAGCAATGTCCTCCTTGGTCAGCATTTTGCGCATATCGGTACGGCCAGAGGGGTCGCCGATCATGGTGGTGCCGCCGCCGATCAGGGCGATGGGCTTGTTGCCGGCCATCTGCAGGCGCTTCATCAGGGTCAGGGCCATAAAGTGGCCTGCGGTCAGGCTGTCCGCGGTGCAGTCAAAGCCAATATAGAAGGTGGCCTTGCCGTTGTTGATGAGGTCAATGATCTCATTGTCGGTGATCTGGGCCACCAGACCGCGTGCCTGCAGTTCTTCGTAAAGAGTCATGGGATTATCCTCCTGTTTTGTCGGGCAGAGGACAAAAGAAAACGCCCCCTCCAAAAATGAATTTGGCAGAGGGCGAGAAAATCGCGGTACCACCTCTGTTTGCCGCCCCCTCACAGAAACGGCCTCACGAGTGCGCCCCACAGAGATGGGATACACTCCTGCGTTTGTAACGCTCGCACGCGGCACAGCTACTAGCCAAAGCATTCAGCCTGCAACTCCGGGAGGTATTTTCCCTGCTGTTCTGCACACCCCTTGCACCAACCGGGGTCTCTCTGGGCAGACACTGACAAGGTACTTGTTCCCTTCAACGTCTTTCAACAAGAAACAGTTTAGCACAAATCAGCAGGGTTGTCAATCACTGGTTTCATGCTCGGCCAGTCCCAGCATCTCTCTGGCATTGGCACGGGAAAGCTCCGTGACATGGTCACCGGAAATAATATGCGCCAGCGCGTCCACCCTGCCTTCGGTATCCAGCGGGTGGATCTCGGTATAGGTTCGCTCATTCGTGATATTCTTCTGGATGAGCAGATGGCAGTCGGCCAGTGCAGCGATCTGCGCTGTGTGGGTGATGCAGAGGATCTGGTGATCTTTTGCGCTCTGTTTGAGCACCTCACCGATGCGGCTGGCTGCCTTGCCGGACACACCGCTGTCGATCTCATCGTAGATGACCGTAGGCACTGCGTCCTTATCGGCCATGGCATTTTTGATTGCCAGCGTGATACGGCTCAGTTCACCGCCGGAAGCAATTTTTGCCAGCGGCTTGGGATCCTCACCGGGGTTTGTGGAAATATAAAACTCCACGCTGTCCTGGCCATGGCTGGCCAGCGGGCCGCGGGTATGGCGCAGGGTCATGCGGACACCAGGCATGTTCAAAAAATCCAGTGTGCCGGAGATGCGCCTGTTCAGCTCCTCAAAGGCTTTCAGGCGGGTCTGGGTCAGCACCTCGGCCTTATCCCGGGCCAGTACATAGAGCCGATGCTTTTCAGCCTGCAGATGCTCTGTCCGCTCCTGAGAGAACTGGATGCGGTCCAGCTCTTCCCTTGCCTGCTGTCCAAATGCGATGATATCTTCCACAGTATCACCGTATTTTCGCTTGAGCTTGTAGATCAGATCCATCCGCTGTTCGATCTCATCCAGCTCTGCATCATTCGTCTCGTAGCCCTCCAGCCGCCCGATCAGGTCAGCAGAAAGGTCTTTTGCGGTGTAATAAAGATCCAGCAGCTGTCCGGAGGCAGCAGAAAGGCCGCTGTCCAGTTGGGCGGCTCCATCGATCGCATTGGATGCTTCCCCCAGAAGATCAACGGCACCCGGAGCATCATCTCCGCCCGAAAGCAGCGCATAGCTCTGGGAGATGCGCTCCCGGATGGTGGAGGCATTCGCCAGCACCTTACGGCGGGCCGCCAGCGTCTCCTCTTCGCCTGCGGTCAGGCTGGCATCCTCGATCTCCTGTACCTGATAACTCAGCAGATCAATCTTTCGCTGTTTTTCACCCTCATCGGTGATGATGGCATCCAGCTCCTTTTTGACCTTGATAAGCTCCCGGTAAACAGCATAATACTCCTGATATACCGCCCCGTTCTGGCGTAGGCATCCAGAATACCCTCATGGCGGGCCGGGTTCAACAGGCCTACGGAATCGTGCTGGCCGTTGATGTTGATGAGCCCACCGCACAGTTCCCGAAGAATGGCTGCTGTGGCAGGCATTCCGTTGATGCGGCAGGTGCTCTTGCCCTCGGCAGTGATCTCACGGCTCAGGGTCAGCGCTTCTGAGCGCTCATATCCTGCCTCTTCCAGGCTGTCCAGCACTGCAGGCGGAACATCATCAAATGCCGCCCGGATGACTGCTTTTGCAGCCCCCGTGCGCACCAGATCCTTGGAGGTGCGGTTGCCCAGAATGGCATTGATGGAGTCGATCAGGATAGATTTGCCCGCACCGGTCTCGCCGGTAAGGACATTCAGGCCCTTCTCAAAATGCACGTTGGCCTTCTGGATGACTGCAACATTTTCAATTTGCAGACTGCTCAACATGTTCGTTCTCTCCTGCCTTTATTTCTGCCCGATGTAATGCCCAAGCTCGGTGCAAATGGTCTTTGCGTCCCGCTCTGAGCGGGCCACGATCAGGAAGGTATCGTCACCAGAAAGGGTGCCGACCACATTTTTCCACTTGAGTGCGTCAAACACCTCGCAGGCCGCATTGGCCATGCCAGAGTAGCACTTGACCAGCACTACATGGCCCGCAAAGTCTACTCCCAAAACCGATTCATGGAAGATGGTCTCAAACCGGGCCTGCATCTTGGGGTTCAGTACCTCGCTGTGGCCGGAAACATAGCGGTAGCCGGTGGTGGTGGCAGCTTTGACAAGGTTCATCTCCCGGATATCGCGGGAGATGGTCGCCTGTGTGGCATCAAAACCCTCCTTGCTCAGGTACTCCAACAGAGTCTCCTGCCGGCTGATGGGATTCTCCTGGATCAGACGCAGGATGGCCTGCTGCCGCTTCTGCTTGCTCTTGTTATCCCCTCGGCTGGTGCGTCCCATGTGATCTTCTCCCTTCGTTGTGTTTGTGTCATCGTCTGCCACGCAGTTTCTGGTCAATGGCCTGGAACTGGTCGGCTTTGCTGAAGGTGATGAGCTGCACGACCTGGTCAGACAGCCGCACCTCCGCGGTGGCTCCGGCTTTTACGGAATAGCCCGCATCCCCATCACAACTGATAAAAACTTCTTCATCTGCCACCTGGCCCACACAGAGGTTGATCTTGCGCTCCTGCGCAAAAACCATGGCCGGGCTGGCAAGACTGTGGGGCAGATGGGTGTGACAACGATGCCCTTGGTCTGAGAATCAAGGATCGGCCCGCCTGCCGCCAGAGAATAAGCGGTGGAGCCGGTGGGCGTTGCCACAATGACACCATCGCCCCGGTAATGCTCCACCAGGATATCGTCACAATAGATGCTGAAATCCACTGCCTGCTGCAGGCGGCCCTTGGTCATAACCACATCATTCAGGGCATGGCCTCCCAGCTGTCATCTCCCAGCACACGGACATAGAGCAACATCCGGTTATCCAGAAAATATTCACCCCGGGCTACAGCGGAGAGTTTGGCTTCCATTTCATCGACCTCACAGGTGGCCAGAAAGCCGCACCGGCCAGATTGATGCCAAGAATGGGCTTTCGGTATACCAGTGAGAGATTCGCCTCGTGCAGGATAGTGCCATCTCCTCCGATGGTCAGGATGACATCCGTCCGCTCCAGGCATTCCTTCTGGGCAGATACTCCACGCCCATGGTCATGCACTCAGCCTGCAGGCCGTCCTGCATCAGCACCTGTGCCCCATGGGTCAACAGGATCTGCGCCGCCCGCTGGGAAATGCCGTAGGCCATAGCCTTGCCGGGGTTTGGGGAAATGTAGACGGTCATCGTCCGCGCCCTCCCTGATTTTATGGATTATGGTTCAGCGGTCCAGCGTAGAATGCTGGATGCCACCACCTGTTCAGCAACCGAATCATCAGTGCACCGGGTTCATCACTCTTCTGAACGAACATCAGATACTCAATGTTTCCCTCAGGGCTTGACGGGGCTGAAATCCGAGTCCGCAGACCTTGAACCGTTGGCAGCCAGCATAGCCCATGGCATTGTGCAGCACCTCGCGGTGGGTGGCAGGGTCACGGACAACGCCGTTCTTGCCCACCTTTTCGCGGCCAGCCTCAAACTGGGGCTTGACCAGGCAGACACCCATAGCGTCCGGGGTCGTGATGGCCTGCGCCACCGGGAAGATATGATGCAGCGAGATAAAAGAGACATCTACGCTGAAAAACTCGATTGGCTCTGCCAGCTGGTCAAGGGTCACGTTGCGGATGTTTGTGCGCTCCATATTGACCACCCGCTCATCGGTGCGCAGACTCCATGCCAGCTGACCGTAGCCCACATCCACTGCGTAGACCTTGACTGCACCATTTTGCAGCATACAGTCGGTAAAGCCGCCGGTGGATGCGCCAATGTCCATGCAGACTTTGCCCTTGGGGGTCAGCGGAAAACACTGCATCGCCTTTTCCAGTTTCAGGCCGCCGCGGCTGACATAACCGATATCATGGCCGCGCACCTCCACCTTGGCATCCTCTTTGACCATCTCACCGGCTTTGTCTACCTTCTGTTCGTTGACAAAGACCACGCCGGACATGATCATCGCCTTGGCGCGCTCACGGCTCTGGATCAGACCATGCTGAACCAAATATTGATCCAAACGAATCTTCAAGATTCTGCTCCTTTCCATGTACGGATGGCCTGTGCCAGATGTTCTGCATCCAGGCCGGTGCTCTGCTTGATCTGCGGAACCGTCGCATGGGGCAGACGCACATCCTCCACACCACGGTGGATATAAGCACCCTGCCAGCCTGCTTTCCGCAGAGCCGTTTCCAGATGCTCACCGATGCCGCCGCAGGCTACGCATTCCTCTGCGAACAAAACAACGTCATATCTTGAAATTTCAGAAACAAGCTCGGGTGTAAAGGGATATAACTTTACAAGCTTATAAACATCACAGGGAACATTTTCTTTGCCCAGAAGCTTCGCCGCAGTCAGCGCATCCTCGACTTCGTCGGCGTAACTGACCATTACAGCCTTGGCATCAGGGGCGGTATAGAGCCGGTCATATTCTCTGCCGGAACAGCCAAACTGCGCCAGTGCTGCGCTCTCACCACCGCGGGGATACCGGATTGCCCGGGGGCCATGCATCTCATCACTGAGCAAGATGGGCAGCCAGTACCGCAGCTCGGCATAGTTGGAGGGCGAATAGACCGGGATCCCCACCTGACTGAGGAAGGCCGGGTCAAAGATTCCCTGATGGGTCTCGCCGTCTGCCGGAACAAAACCGGCGCGGTCGACGGCAAGGACAACGTTCTCCTTCAGCAGGTTCACATCATGGATGATCTGGTCATAGGAACGCTGCAGGAAGGTGGAGTAGATGCAGACCACCGGCAGCATTCCTTGGCTGGCAAGGCCCGCTGCAAAGGTCACGGCATGCTGCTCTGCCATACCCACATCAAAGAAACGCTTGGGGTGGGTGTGTGCAAAGAACTGCAGGCCCGTACCATACTTCATTGCGGCCGTGATGGCACAGATCTTCTGGTTTTCTGCACCCTCCTTGTTCAGAACATTGCCGAACACCGTCGAGAAAGACTCCTTTGGAGCCACCTCAGGGTCTGGGATGCTGTTGACTAGATCAAAGGTCGAAACACCGTGGAAGTTACCGGGGTTGCTCTCAGCCGGGGCATAGCCCTTGCCTTTCTTGGTCACGACATGCAGGAAATGGGGGCCGGGCTGCCTGTGGATATCGCGCAGGATTCCTTCAAGTTCCGGCTCATTGTTACCATCAAAAGGACCATAATAGTGGAAGCCCATATCCTCAAACATGGTTGAGTGGTACATTGCCCTGCGCACCATGGCCTTGCTGTTCTGGATCGCAGATTTCAGCGGCGGTCCGATGACAGGCACGCTATCCAGAAAGGAACGCACATTTTCCTTGGCATCGTAATAGCGGCTGGTGGTGCGCAGATGGCTCAGGTAGCGGGACAACGCGCCCACATTCTTGGAAATGGACATCTTGTTGTCGTTCAGGATGACCAGCAGATTGTCCAGCCCGCCGATATTGTTCATCCCCTCGTAGACCATACCGCCGGTAAAGGCACCATCGCCAATGAGGGCAACCACCTGTCCCGGCTCGCCCCGCAGCTTTTTGGCCCAGGCAATGCCCACAGCCAGCGAGAGCGCGGTGTTGCCGTGACCGGCAATAAAGCATCATGCTCACTTTCGTTGGGGTTCGGGAAACCGGAAATGCCATCCAGCTGCCGCAGCTTGGCAAAGCCCTCGCGGCGGCCGGTCAGCAGCTTGTGGGTATAGCACTGATGGCCTACATCAAACACGATCTCATCCGTGGGGGGTGGTCAGCACCCGGTGCAGAGCCACCGTCAGCTCCACAGCACCCAGATTGGATGCCAAATGGCCGCCGGTCTTTGATACGTTATCCAGAAGAAATTCACGGATTTCTGCGCAAAGCTGCACGGTCTGCTGACTGGACAGCTTTTTCAGATCGCTGGGCTGAGAGATTTTCTCCAGCAAAGGCGAATTCATAGATTCACGTCCTTCTCACGTTTTGAAATGGGGCGCTCAGAGGCCCATAGGATAAAGGAAGCCGACCAGTATACCCAGTGCAAAACCGGCCATAACCTGCAGCGGAGTGTGACCGACCATCTCTTTCAGGTGCATATTCTGCAGGAAGGGATTGTTTTTCTCGGTCACTTCGATCCACTGCTCCAGCATCTTGTTCAGCACCTTGGCCTGCTCGCCGGTCTCGCGGCGTACACCCATAGCATCGTGCATGGTGATGATGGCAACAACTGCGGCCACCGCAAAGATAGCCGAATGGATGCCCTCGCTGCGTGCCGTAGCAATGACCATGGCCGTTACCGTGGCGCTGTGGGCACTGGGCATACCGCCATCGCCCCACATCCGCTCCAGCTGGAACCTGCCCAGCAGGACAAAGTTGATGATGGTCTTGAGCACCTGCGCCACAAACCAGGACAACAGGGATACTGTAAGGATCTCATTGAACGTCAGGACGCTATGGATAAATTGCATGGTAGTTCCACCTTCTTATTTTTTCGGATCAGCTGCGGCGCACCAGCAGCTCTTTTGCCAGCTGCTCCAGGAAAGCGGCCTTTTCGCCAAATTCCGCGTGCAGGGAGGCGCAGGTCTCGTTGTTCAGTTTTTTTGCCAGCTCCATGGCACCCTCGGCCCCATACAAGGTCACAAAGGTGGTCTTGCCGTTCTCACTGTCGCTGCCAATGGGTTTGCCCAGCTGTTCGGCGGTGCTGGTCACATCCAGCACATCATCCACAATCTGGAACACCAGACCAATACCGAAGGCATAGTCCTCCAGCTCCTTGCACTGGGTCTCATTGGCCTGAGCAGCGGCAGCACCCATCTGAACAGCAGCATTGATGAGCGCACCGGTCTTGTTCCGGTGGATCAACCGCAGCTGCTCCTCGGTGGCAGCCAGTGCCTCACATTTCAGGTCAAGCTCCTGCCCGTAAACCATGCCATGGCTGCCCGCACCAGCGCCCAAGGCCCTTGCGGCCCGCACACTGACAATGGGCGAAGCCGGCGCATTTGCGACCACGTTGAACGCCTCGGTCAGCAGTACATCGCCGGCCAGCATGGCAGTGGATTCACCAAAGGCCTTGTGGCAGCTGGGCTTGCCCCGGCGCAGGTCATCGTTGTCCATGCAGGGCAGGTCATCATGGATCAAAGAATAGCAGTGTAGCATCTCGACCGCCGCCGCAAACTGCTCGGCTGCTTCAGCGCTGCCGTTGAGCATATCGCACACGGCCAGAACCAGCACCGCGCGGATGCGTTTGCCGCCGCCCAGCAGGCTGTAACGGGCAGCCCGGGCAGACCTCAGATTCCTCGGGCAAAAAAATCTCGCAGGCCTTTTCCAGTGCCTGATTTGCCCGGGCAAGATACTCTTGATACTGCTTCGCGTAATCCATGAAACTTCCTCCTTAATGTGCGGCATCCGGCCGGGGGGCCCGCTGTGCGTCGATCTCATCCAGCTGCAGCGTGGCCTTTTCCAGCGTACCGTTACAATAATCCATCAGGGATGCGGCTTCGGCATAGAGTTTGACCGATTCCGCCAGCGTTGTTTCCGGCTGCTGCATCTGTTCAAGGATGGCTTCCAGCCGGGTCATTCCATCCTCAAAGCTTTTGGGTGCTCTCATCCAGTTCCTCCACTGTGTTGACCGTGCAGGTCACGCGGTGTTCCGTGCCCCGGAGTTTACAGGTCTGCCCGGGCCGGAGTGCATCCGGCGTGCAGATCCTCCCCCTATTGTCCTGCACCATGGCATAGCCGCGGGCCAGCACACCGTAGGGGTTCAGGGATGCGGCAAGTGCTGCCGTATGCTTCAGACGCAGCTCTCCAGCCTGCAGCTTACCTCTGGCGGCAGTTTGCAGCCGCCCGGCCAGAGTATCCAGGCGGGCAGCACGCTCCTCCAGCGCTGCCTGTACACCAGCACGGGAAAGCAGCTGTTCGGTCTGTTCCAGCCTATTATAACATAAACTCAGCTTAAATTGGATACAATTGTGAATATTTTCTTCCAAAGTGCATAATTTCCGTCCTTGTTCGGCACGGTCAGGCACAGCAAGCTCTGCCGCCGCTGAGGGCGTGGGCGCGCGCTGATCTGCCACAAAATCCAGGATCGTAAAATCGATCTCGTGACCAATGGCGCTGATGAGGGGCGTTTTGCAGCGGTAAGCTGCCCGGGCAATGACCTCGGCGTTAAACACCCACAGGTCCTCCCGCTTCCGCCGCCGCGCGCTACAATGATCTCGTCCACCCGCCCGCTTTTGTCCAGCCGGGTAATGGCATCGGCGATCTCCTCTGCCGCTTCAAAGCCCTGCACATTCACAGGAGCCAGCAGCAGACGCACTGCGGGCCAGCGCCGACCGATAACATTGCGGATATCCTGCAGTGCAGCACCAGTCTTGCTGGTAACAAGGCCGATACACTGCGGGAACCGGGGCAGCGGCTTTTTGTGCTCCGGAGCAAACAGTCCTTCTTTGTCCAGTTTTGCCTTCAGCTGTTCAAAGGCCAACTGTGTCGAGCCGATGCGTCCGGAAACATGTCGTTGACATAGACCTGAAACGCACCGTCCCGCTCGTAGAGGGTCACACGGCAGCGCACCACCACCTTCATACCCTCTTCGGGCTGGAAACTCAGCCGCCGCGCATCGGAGCGGAACATCACAGCCCTGACGCTGGCGGCTTCGTCCCGCAGGGAAAAGTAGCAGTGCCCGCTCCGGGCGTTCTGCACAAAGTTGGCAATCTCGCCCCGCAGCCAGATCGAACAGAACATCATTCACGTCCAGCAGATTCTTGACGTACCGGTTCAGGGCCGAGACTGAGATCACTTCAGCCATAATCCAGCCCCCTGTGCGGCAAGAATGGACACGCCGATGGCGTTGTCACTGGAATACTGCCCGGGCACGAAATACACCTGCGGAAGGCGCTGCTGCACCCAGGCGCGGATGATATCACTACTCATCACACCGCCCGCACAGACCACCGGCAGGCCGGGGTATTCCTTCTGGGCGGCTTTTGTCATTTTGACCACGGTGTCTGCCACACAGAGCAGGCAGTATTTGCAGACATACTCCGGGGTTTTGCCCTCATTCAGCAGGGCATTGCACTGATTTTCCAGCCCCGAAAGACTGCACTGCATCCCCTTCACGCTGGATCTGGGCTTAATGGGTTCCTCACACAAGGCAGCCAGACGGGAAACTTCCACACCTGCCGGGAAGCCAAACCCCAGCTTGACCCCCACACGATCCACCGCCTGCCCAGCGTATAGGTCGGTGCTGGTGCCAGTGTGGTGATCTCCTTTACCTCATTGCAGAGCAGAAGATCCGTTGTACCGCCTGAGATGTGGAAGAGCAGCACTTTCTGGCGGAAGAGCTCTTCCCCTTTTGCTGCAAACAGCGCTGCCGCCGCGTGCCCCTGCTGATGGGTGGTATGGATGAGCGGGATGCCCCGGGCCTGCGCAAAGGCTGTGGCCGCGCTGACACCCGCCAGGAAGCAGGGCATGTAGCTTCCCTCCACGGGGCGCGGCTTCTGGGAAACGCCCACTGCCGAGATTTGGGTCAAATTAAACTCCCGGCCAAGCTCCTCCAACATCTCGGGCAGAGCCGCGGTATGGTGGAAGAGCGCATCACTCTGCCGCAGGCCCAGTTGGCCCTCCTTGACCGGCAGAAAACGTTTCTTTGCGCAAACAACCTCTCCGGCTGTGTGAAAAACCGCCAGAGAGGTTGCATAGTTGCTTGTGTCGATGCCCAGCGTATAGTGGTTCACTGTTCTTCCGACTCCACCGGCTCCGTATCCAAACCCTGCTCACGGGCAACAGCACCCAGCAGACCATTCACGAACTGATAGTCCTCATCTGCGCCGTATTTCTTGGTCAGCTCCACAGCCTCATTGATGACAACACCGGGCTTACGCTCGTCGCCATACAGCATCTCAGCCAGAGCCAGACGCAGGACAGTCAGGCTGACACGGGGCAGGCGCTCCATGGTCCAGTTGCGCAGATGGTCACGGATGAGGTCATCCACCTCTGCAGAGTGGCTGTAATAGGCACTCAGCAGGCGCTGGCCGAACACATCCACAGGACGCTCTTCCCCACACTCGTTGTTCGTATCCAGTGCTTCCTGCAGGGGCACATCACCAAAGGTCTGGGAAAAAGCCAGCAGGAACGCATTCTCACGGGCTTCACGACGGGGCAAAATATTTTCCATAATCTTCCTCTTCTACTTTTTATTCCTGTTCCTCAGCCGCAAGGCCGGCAATGACAAGGTTCACACGGCTTACCGTGACATTGGTCATGTTCTGAACAGCGGACTTGACATTCTCCTGTACCTTTTCGGCCACAGCAGGGATCTTTGCACCAAACTTGACCACCAGATTCAGGGTCAGTTCTGCGGTGCCGTCCCGCATCTCCACGGTAACAGGGGGCTGGATGCTGGCAGCAGCCAGCAGCTCCTTGACCTTTTTGTTCTGCTTGCCGCAGGAGACCTCGGACACACCGTCCACTTCCAGTGCAGCACAGCGTGCGATCTTGCCGATGACCTCGGTGGAAATTTGCAGGCTCCCGCCCTTAAGATCCATATTCTGTAAATCCATTCTATGGTCCTCCATCTAAAATAAGCGTGTGCTCATTTATTTTATTTCCATCTGTTCAGGGAAGCTTCCCTGTCATTGAATGCTTACGTCTTATTATAGCAAAGTTTTGGAATTTATACAACACCCACCTGCATTTCTTGCCATCTGTTTCTGTTCAACTTGACGGATTCCACTGCGCAAAGTGCAGGCTGCCATACAGCACACTGCAAAAACGAGCAGGGCACAATCCGGCGGCACCCGCCGCATCAAAAGGACCCGGGCAGGCAGGGTGCTGAACACATCCGCCTCCCCGCCCGGCAGCAGCAGATAGAACAGGGCCAATGAAAGCGGCAGATGGAGCATCCTGGCCCGATAAAGCGGGCGCAGGGTCATTTCCGGCGGGCAGATGGTGCGCACCTGCAGCAGCACTGAAAGCCCCTGCACACTCAGTGCCGCACAGCAGAGCAGGCTCCCCCACTGTCCGGTACGGGAAGCCAGGTCACAGCCGGAGCAGACCTCCAGCAGAATGGCACAGAGTGTGCCCGCACCGGTAGGCAAAAGAGCCCCTGCTCCGGCGGCCAGCAACCGGAAAAAGAGGATAAACCCGCAGAGCTTGCAATACGTTATGGCAGCATCGGCCAGGATTTCATCCAACCGCGGCGGTGCAGGGGATGCTTGCGCTGCAGATTCCTGTTCGACTGAATGCACTCCTGCAAACCGGTTCAGCAGGGCGGCAGTCAGATAGTTTGCGGTGATCTGTGACGCAAACAGCAGCACGCCAAGCTCTGCACTGCCCAGCAGGCTCTGCCCTACCGTCAGCACCACAAAGGATGGCCCGGAACAGATACAGGCCGGCAGCAGGGCATCCGCTTCCTCCGCCGTAAGCTGACCGGTCCTGACTGCCTGCGCCGCTGCACTGGCCGCTGGTGCAAAACCACCCAGGAACCCGATGCAGAGCACCCGTGCCGCACAGGGTGTGCGGATGCCGATGCCCCACGCCGCCAACCGGAACGGCAGGGCCAGCAGGTCGCTTTCCGGGCATTGGACGAGCAGGCGCGATACCACGAGAAACGGGAACAGCGAGAGCAGCAGCGACCCGCTGCAGAGGGCCAGCCCTTCCCGCAGAGCAGCGGCACAAACCTCCGGCACTGCAAACGGCAGAATCCCTGCCGCCAGTGCCAGCAAAAACAAACCCATCTGATCCCATCTGAAAAGCTGATTCATATACACGCCCTCCGGTTCCATATATATGTGATACGGGGCGCAGTTTTGCCCGGCGGGGAGGGAGCGGGTGTGAAACAGCAGAAAACCGGGCGGCTCTCCCTGCGCGGCTGGTTTGGCCGGATGCTGCGCCAGCCTCCCCGGGGCTTTTACGGCCAGCCCTCTGTCTATCTGAGCGGCGGTGTGATGGAGATCGAGCACTTCCGCAGGGTGCGCACCTATGAAGAGGGCAGGCTCTGCCTGGAATTTGCGGGCGGACTGTTCACCGTGTATGGGGACGGGCTTAGAATCGAACGCTGGCCGCTCACCGAATTACCCTGCGGGGGCGGTTTTTACGCACAGATTTTTCCAGCAGTTAGGGAGGGATGCAGCATCTTACAGCTTTGGGCCGGGGCAGCATTTTCTGCCCGGAACGGTGATACCGATGGCCTGCTCTCCGAAGCTGCACGGACAGGCCTGCACCTCACCGACATCTTCCCTGCTCCCGGCGGCTTTACAGCCCGATGTGCAGCATGGCGTTACCTCCGGCTGGCAAAACTTGCCCGCAAGCGCGGGTGCATCTGCGCATCCGGAAAAAGACCGGTCTGTTTTTTCTCCTGCGGCCCTACCTCCGGCGGCGGGGGCTGTGGGCCGGGCTTTTGCTGTTTGTGCCGTTTTTGCTTTGGTCACAGGGCCTTGTCTGGGCCGTGGATGCTTCCGGCTTGACGACCGGCCAGCAGGCGCGGGCAGCTTCCGTGCTGCGGGAAACCGTTTCCTTGATGCCGGGCAGTATCGTCACGCAGGAAAAACTTACCGCCGGGGAATATGCTCTGCTGCAAAGCGGTGAGTTCTCGTGGGTCAGCCTGAATTTTCTGGATGGGCGGCTGGTACTGGAAGCGGCAGAAGCCAAACCGGTACCGGAGATCGCCGCCGGAACGCTCCATGGCCTGCGGGCAAAGGCTGCAGGCACGGTGGTCAACACAAACCTTATCAGCGGGACGATGCTGGTGGTTCCCGGGCAGGCAGTGGAAAAAGGTCAGGGACTCATCGGCACTGCCCGGGCTGAACGGGACGGCACGCTGATCTTTCAGCCTGCCGCCGGAAGCGTCCGGGCGCAGTTCGAGTGGGAGTTTGCAGAAGAGCTTCCGCTGACGGCTGCCACATACCAGCTGACTGGGAACGCTGTCGTTCAGCGAAGGCTTTTCCTTGCCGGGCGGGTGTTCCCATTGCCTTCCCTTTTCTCCCCTGCGGACGATTCCACGGCGGTCACACGGCATCTTCAGCCGGAGCTTCTGGGGCTGATGTTCCCGCTTTCCGTCGAGGAAACCACCTATTACGAACAGGCAGAAAATGAAGTTCATTTCTCAGAGGATGAAGCCAGCGCACTGACCCGTCTGCATGGCTTACAGGCCTTGCAAAATGATTACCCGGACGCAGAATTTGTGGCGCAGAAAGTAGATGTTACAACCGAGAATGACACCTTGCATTACCGGGTGGTCTACACCATCATCGCTGACATCTGCACCTGAAAACGGCCCGGAGTTTTTCGCTCCGGGCTGTTTTGCTTATTTAATCTTTTTAATTTTTTCAAGTGCTTCCTTTTGTCGTTGACTTGCCGCCCGAACATACCACCGTTCTGCCCATTTCAAATCCTTCGGCACAACAATTCCATTTTCATAGAACCAGCCAAGATTGAACTGTGCATCACGGTCGCCATGTTGTGCGGCGCGTTCCGTCCAATAAAAAGCTTTTTCTAAATTTTTCTGGACACCGATGCCTTCCAAGTAAAAATATCCTACTTGGCATTCTGCCAGCGGATACCCCTTCTCTGCAAGTTGTAAATGCCCTCGAAAACATTGTTCATACTGACCCGTTTTCCAGTAGCGCTCAATCAGTTCATTGCAGGCATCAAATTCTTTGCAAGGCGTGTAATAACTTTCCATCTCAGGCTTCCGGTTCCTGCGTTTCGGCCTTTTCCTTTTTGTAGGCGGCCTTTTCTACCAACTTATTCAAGTCAAAGTGATACTTGGTGTGGCAGAAATGACAGACGACCTCGCAGTCAGGGTCCTCGTCCCGGAGCTTTTCCAGCTCCTTGCGGCCCAGACTCAGCAGCATTTCCTCGGTACGCTCTTCACTGCAGTCACACTTGTACTGCACCTCGCGCTCATCCAGAACATTGGGGTTGAAGCCTGCCAGTGCAAGGTTCATCATATCCTCGGGGGTCTTGCCTTCCCGAAGCAGTTCAGTGACGGAAGGCATTGCGGCGATGTTCTGCTCCAGCTGGGTGATCTCGGCATCGGTGGCACCGGGCAGCAGCTGCAGCAGGAAGCCGCCCGCGCAGGCAATGGTCAGGTCAGTATCCACCAGCACACCCAGAGCGCAGACGGTGGGCACCTGCTCGCTGTAAGCATAGTAGCTGGTCAGATCCTCGGCGATCTCGCCGGAGACCAGCGGCACCTGGCCCACAGTGGGTTCTTTCTGCAGGCGGTTGTCACGGATGACAGTCAGCACGCCGTTTTTGCCCACAGCACCGCCCACATCCAGATGGCCGTTTGCTTTCAGAGGCAGCTCTACCAGCGGGTGGTCGATGCAGCCCTTGACATTGCCGGTGCCATCGGTACAGGCAACAACCGTGCCGGTGGGGCCGCCACCCGCCACACGCAGCGTAATGGAATCGCCATCGTCCTTGAGCATGGAGCCCATCAGGGACGCACCGGTGAGCAGGCGGCCCAGGGCTGCGCTGCAGGTCGCACTGGTGTGGTGCAGCTGCTCGGCCGTGCGGACGATCTCAGTGGAGTCCACACCGCAGAACACAACACCGCCGTTTTCAGAAATACCGCGGATCAGATTAGACATTTTCTTTTTCCTCCAATTGGGTATACTGCTTGACGGCACAGAAGAAATAGCGCTCGCTCTCTTCGGTCAGGGGGCCGAAGCTCTCACCGTCGCAGACCTTTTCCAGCACAAAGCCGTGCTTTTCCAACGCAGCTCGGATGGTATCCAGGTCGTAGGTATATTCATAGAACTGTTCATGGAAGTGTTCGCCGGTCTCGCGGTAGTCGATGTCCACCGTGATCTCCACCCGGCGGTCCGCAGGGTGATAGTGGTTGCGCCAGACGCAGGCAGCATCCTCCTCCTCAAAGGTAAATACATTCTCCCCCAGCACCTTCTGGTGCTTGTAGGGAGTGTTCATATCAAAGAGGAACACGCCGCCCTCTTCCATGAAAAAAGCCGCGTTGGCAATGGCGGTATCCAGGTCTGGGATGTGGTTGAAGGTGTCGAAGGTAGACACCGCGCCCCGGATGGTGCCGTAGAGGTCAAGCTTGAGCAGATCCTGCTGCAAAAGCAGCAGCTTGCCGGAAAGGCCCAGCTGTTCCGCCTTATCCCGCACAACACAGAGCATCTCCTCGGACTGATCGATGCCGATCATATCATAGCCCGCCTGGGTCAGCATCAGGGTCAGCTCCCCTGTTCCACAGCCCAGATCAGCCAGAATACCATCCCGGATATTGTGGGCATTCAGCTCCTGCCGGATCTGCTCATAGAGGGCATCATAGTCGGCTTCGCCGTTGAATTCATCATAGAATAGGCAAATTCATTGTAGGCCATGGTTTACTCCGCTTCCTCGTCATCGGTGAACTCCGCCGCCACAGCCTCGTTCAACACCGCCTGCAGCTCCGGGATGCCGTAGCCGTTCTCGCCACTGGTCAGCACCACCTTCTGACAGCCATAGGGCAGGCAGACCTTTTCAAAATCCTCCTGTGTCTTGGCCAGCTGGCTCTTTTTGAGCTTATCGGCTTTGGTCAATGCCACAACAAAGGGGATCTGATGGTAGTGCAGATACTTCAGCATCTGCAGGTCATCTGCGCTGGGGGCATGGCGGCAGTCGATGAGCTGCACCAGCAGGGTATGATGCCGGGGAGCCTCAAATAGCTGTTGATGAGGTCATCCCAGCGCTCGCGGTCCGCATTGCTGACCTTGGCATAGCCATAGCCGGCAGATCCACAAAATAGCAGTTGTCCACCTCATAGAAGTTGATGGTGGCCGTTTTGCCCGGTGTACTGGACACGCGGGCAAGGTTCTTGCGGTTGCACAGCTTGTTGATGAGGCTGGACTTGCCCACGTTGGAACGGCCTGAGAAGCTGAGTTCCGGGCGGTCACTTTCGGGCAGCTGGCTGGAAATGCCGTAGCTTGCAATAAAATCCGCTTTGTTGTAATTCATCGTTTGCTCCTTTGATTAGCAGACAGCCCCCGGCTTCGGTTTTTCCGGTGTAGGCGGGATGGCCGCTTCCACCGGCTTTGCCTTTTTGGCGGGGTGCGGATGACGGGCAGAAACGCTCTTGGGCTTGAGCAGAGCGGCATTGAGCACCTGCGCGAGGTCAGACATGGGCAGGAAGGTCAGATTCTTCTTCACCTCGTCATCCACCTCGTACAGGTCCGGAACGTTATCCTTGGGGATGAGCACGGTTTTCATCCCCTCACGGTAGGCAGCCATGCTCTTTTCGCGCAGACCGCCGATGGGCAGCACATTGCCGTGCAGGGTGATCTCGCCGGTCATGGCAACATCACCGCGCACCGGGATGCCGGACAGACAGGACACCAGAGCCGTGGTCAGAGTAACACCGGCGCTGGGGCCATCCTTGGGCACGGCACCCTCGGGGGCATGGATGTGCAGATCGCATTTCTTCAGCCGCTCAGGGTCGATGCCATATTCCTCGGCGTGGACACGGACATAGGTGATGGCCAGCTGGGCACTTTCCTTCATCACGTCGCCCAGCGAACCGGTGACGGTGATCTTGCCGCTGCCATTGTCCATGACCTGCACCTCAATGGGCAGGGTCTCGCCGCCGATGCTGGTCCAGGCCAGACCGTTGGCAATACCAATGGCATTGGTCCGGTTGAGGAAATCGGGCTTGACGAAGCGGGGGCCCAGCAGCTCTTCCAGACTGCTGCCGGTCACAGAGACGTTTTCCGCCTCGCCGGACGCGATCTTGCGGGCACACTTGCGCAGGACACTGGTGATGGTACGCTCCAGGGTGCGGACACCGGCCTCACGGGTGTAGCCGTCAATGATGCCGTAGAGCGCGCTCTGGGAGAAGGTGACCTTCCCGGCCAGACCGCAGGCCTTGAGCTGCTTGGGTACCAGATGCTTGCGGGCAATGTTGTATTTCTCCACCGGGTATAGCTGGGCAGCTCAATGACATCCATGCGGTCACGCAAAGGGCCGGGAATAGCACTCAGATCATTTGCCGTGGTGATAAAAAGCACATGGCTCAGATCAAACGGCATATCGATAAAGTGATCATTGAAGGTGGTGTTCTGCTCGGGATCAAGAGCTTCCAGCAGGGCAGCAGCCGGGTCACCCCGGAAATCGCCCGCCAGCTTGTCGATCTCGTCCAGCAGCATCAGGGGGTTGGAGCTCTTGGCGGAGATCATGGCGTTGATGATCTTGCCGGGCATGGCCCCGATATAGGTGCGGCGGTGGCCGCGGATCTCTGCCTCATCCCGCACACCACCCAGACTGATGCGCACATACTTGCGGTTCAGGCTCTCGGCAATGGAGCGGGCAATGCTGGTCTTGCCGACACCCGGAGGGCCGACCAGGCAGATGATCTGGCCCTTGACATCCGGAGCCAGCTTGCGGACAGCCAACACCTCAAGAATGCGGTCCTTGACCTTCTTCAGGCCGTAGTGGTCGCGGTCAAGGATGCGCTGTGCTTGGCGATATCGAGGTCGTCCTCGGTAAAGCTGTTCCAGGGCAGATCCAGGCAGGTATCCAGATAGGTGCGGATGACCGTTCCCTCCTGGTTGCTGCTCTGCATCTTGGCAAGGCGGTCCACTTCCTTGAGCAGTTTCTTCTCCCGCTCCTCGTCCAGATGCAGCTCCTGGATCCTGCGGCGGTACTCCTCGGCCTCTGCCGTGGTATCATCGTCCTCGCCCAGCTCCTGGCTGATCATGTGCATCTGCTCATGCAGGTAGTAATCACGCTGGTTCTTGTCCATGGCCTCGTCCACTTTCTGGGCGATCTCCTTGTCGATCTCCAGCATCCGGCGCTCCCGATGCAGGCGTTCCACCAGCAGGCGCAGACGGCCGATGAGGGTGCTTTCCTCCATCACAGCCTGCTTATCCTCAAAGCGGAAGAGCAGATTGGCAGGGATGTACTCGCACAGGAAGGCGGGGTCGTTATTCGAGGTAACAGCAAACACCACATCCTTGCTGATGCGGGGATTCATGGAAAGCACCGCGTCGAAGCTCGTTTTCACGTTGCGGAGCAGGGCCTCCGCCTCGGTCTCTTCCTCTGCCTTGATGGGGCGCACCGGAGCCGGCCGCACCGATGCCAGCAGGAAGCTGCCTTCGGTATCCAGCTCAGTGCGCTTGGCGCGGAACTTGCCCTCCACCAGAATGCGCACCAGATCATCCGAAACACGCATGACCTGCTTGATCTCGGCCACAACGCCGTACTGGTACATCTCCTCTGCCTTGGGGTCCTCAGCCTTCATATCCTTCTGCGCAATGAGGAACACCTCAGATTTATTCCGCACGGCCCATTCTACAGCGGCAATGCTCTTGTCACGACCCACCTCAAAATGCAGCAGGTTGTTGGGGAACACCACCAGCCCACGCAGGGCAATGGCGGGAAGATGGAGGATATTGCGCTCCACCTTGACAGTCACTTTTTCAGACATAAACTCATACCTCCCAGCTGCCCCGCGCCAAAGTGCGCTATCCCATGGGCAGTTTTTTTGTTGGGTAAAAATTCAGATTTGATTTATTATATCGGATTCCAGCCCCGGTTGCAACTGGGCAGCTCATCCTTTGCGGTTTTCCTGGATATTATAACCCAGCCGTCCCAGCGCAGGCAGCATAGCCCGCAGGGTGATACTGGTGAGCATTCCCATCACAAGGCCCAGCACCAGCATAATCGGTGCATAGTAAAGGGACACTGCTGTGGAAAGGATGACACTGGCGCCCAGCAGCTGGCCGATGTTGTGGGCCAGCGCGCCGCAGACTGACAGGATGAACATGTGGGCCGCAGCGGGCAGTGATAGTAGAGCAGCCACATCACCAGCAGCGAGAGCAGACCGCCGCAGAGGGAAAGAAAACCTGCCGTCCAGCCGGAGACCAGAAAGACGAAGAACGCCTTCAGCACATCCAGCACAAAGGCCTGTTTTGGCCCCATGAAGAACAGGGCATACATCACCACAATATTCGCCAGACCCAGCTTCATGCCTGGCAAAAGCCCGGGGATGACCAATGTGCCCTCGATGAAGGAAAGCGCCATCGCCAGAGCAAACAGCAGACCTGAAAGGGCGATGCTGTGCGTTTTGTTGTAATTGCGGCGGTTATGAGGCATCATTGTTCTCCTTTGCAGCGGATCATTCTTCACCAGCAGCCTGTTCGTACTGCTCCTGCTCTTCCATTGCCTTTTCCCAGGCAGCAAACAGCTCTTCCTGATGGAAGCGCAGATCACTGAGCTCATCGCTCTTTTGGCGGAGTAGATCGGGGTCATTGTAGACCTCCGGGGAGTTGATCTCATTGTCAAGCTCCACTTCCCTTGCCCCGCAGGCTTCCATTTCATCCTCACAGGCCTTGATCTTGGCCCGCAGCTCCGCGCGGCGGCGGCGCTGCTCTTTGCCGTAACCGGCCTTGGCGGGCTGATCCCCGGCTTTTTCTGGGGCAGCTGCAGGAGCGGCACGGCCCATCAGGGCATCGTAGCTCGGATACAGGGTGGCCTTGCCATCTTCCAGATAGAGGATGGGACAGCCCAGACTGTTCATCAGATGGCGGTCATGGGTGACCATGAGCAGCGTCCCGGTGTATGCCATCAGGCTTCGGTCAGGTTCTCGCGGGTGTAGATGTCCAGGTGGTTGGTGGGCTCGTCCAGAAACAGCAGATTGGGCCGCTCCAGCACGATCTCAGCAAAGCGCAGGCGGGCCAGCTCGCCGCCCGAAAGTGCCTCGCAGGGCTTGAACACTGTCTCGCCCCGGAAACCCAGCTTTGCCAGATGGCTGCGCACTTCCAGCTCCGTCATCCGGGGATACTTGTTCCAGATGACATCGATCACCCGGCCCTGTCCCAGACGGTTCTGCTGCTGGGCAAAAATGCTGGGCCGGCTCCCGTACCCAGCCGTACCATGCCGCCGGAGGGGCGGCGCTTACCATCCAGCACCTGCATCAGGTGGATTTGCCCGCACCGTTGGGGCCTGCGATCACCAGCCGCTGACCCCGGCAGACCGTGTAGGTAAAGGTTCCAGCAGAGTGCGCGCCCCGATCCTGATGGTCAGGTTCTTCATCAGCACCAACTCGTTCCACGGCTCCACATCATACTCAAAGCGGAACTTGAGCTGGTTTGTTTCATCCTTTGGCGCTTCCGTGATCTCCAGCTTTTCCAGCTGTTTGCGGCGGCTCTGGGCCATCTTGGTGGTGGAAGCGCGCACAAGATTGCGGTCTACATAATCCTGCAGCTTTTCAGCCAGTGCTACATCTGCATCGTGCTGCTTCTGGCGCAGGGCATCGGCAGCTTCCTTCTGGGGCAGATAGGCCGAGAAGTTGCCTTATAAGTGGTCATGGTCTGGAAGGAGACTCCCAGATCCTGGTGCAGATATTGTCCAGGAAATAGCGGTCATGGCTGACGACCAGCACGGCACCGGAATAGCCCTTGAGGTAATTCTCCAGCCATTCCATGGTGGCAAAATCCAAGTGGTTGGTGGGCTCGTCCAGAATCAGGACATCCGGCTTTTCCAACAGCAGCTTTGCCAGACGAAGGCGCGTCAGCTCACCGCCCGAAAGCACAGCGATATTCTTCGTCCAGGTATCCTGCGCAAACCCCATACCAGACAGCACCTTTTTGATGTTGACATCCATATTGTAGCCGTCAGCGGCATCAATGATGTTCTGCAAGGCATCGTGCTGTTCCAGCACAGAGGCATCCTCCGGGCTGGCGGCCATTCTGCGCTCCAGGATCTGCATCTGGGCCATGGCATCCAGCACATGGGCAAAGCAGGAACGCATCTCGCCATAGATATCCAACGTGGGGTCGAGCTTTGCATTCTGTTCCAGATAGCCCAGCGTCACACCATGGGTCACACTGAACTCACCCTCGTAGTCCGTATATTCGCCGGTCAGGATCTTCAGCAGGGTCGTTTTGCCTGCGCCGTTCTGGCCCACGATGCCGATGCGGTCCTCCCGTTCGACACTGGCCGTGACATCATGCAGGACGATCTTCTCGCCAAAGCTCTTGCCCAGCTTTTCCAAATGTATCAGCATTGTTCGTTTTCCAATCTCTCACACAGGCCGCACAGCATTACAGCTGGTGGCGGCGATTCTTCAGGCCCACATTGGCCAGTTCCTCCGGCTCCATCACCAGCGGATAAAGCTCTTCCAGGCTGCTGATCTCATAGGTAGGCACGATCTTGCCGGGATTCTCGGCGTGGTTGGGGTTATACCAGCAGGTATCCAGCCCGGCGTTCACACCGCCCTGCACATCACTGCTCAGGCTGTCGCCCACCATCAGCACGTGCTCACGGTTCTCCACGCCCAGCGCACGGAGCGCGGCATCAAAAATCTTGCGGTTGGGCTTTTCGCTGTCCATTTTTTCAGAACGAAGACATCCTCCACAAAATCCAGAATGCCGGATTCCCGCACACGGCGGCTCTGCACCCGGTCAAAGCCATTGGTCACCACCGCCAGTGTTGCAACTTCGGAAAGCTCCCGGAGCACGTCCAGCACGTTGGGAGATGTCAGGTCAGGGTGGGTAGAGAGCTGATCCAGATAGAATTTATTCATCTCCACACCGTTGCCTGCGGCATTCACTGCCTTCAGAAAGCGGGTGAACCGCTCCCCCATCAGCTTGTCCCGGCGGATCTGACCCTTTTCCAGCTGCCGCCAGAGCTCCTCGTTGATGGTGCGGTAGGTCTGCACCGTCTCGGCATCCGGCTCAATGCCGTACTCCCGCAGTGTCAGCCAGCGCCTTGTTTTCCGCTGCATCAAAATCCAGCAGCGTATTATCAGCATCAAACAGAACACAATAGTATTTTGCCATGGTTCGTTACCCCTCTTTCATACTTGTGTCATTTTCCGGGACGCTTGTCCCCGATCACCGGGGAATTTTCCCAGATCAAAAGAACAGCGAGAAGCCAGCCCCGCCCCGGCAGAGCTGGCTTCCGGTTATTCCTGAACTATCTCATAGGTTTCATCATCGGTCTGCACCGGGGAATTGTCCGTGCACGGATCTTGCGCGGTGCAGGGTTTGTCAATGTTTCTGGGCATTTGCTCCTCGGTCATGCCGTTGTCCACATTCTCCCAGTCCATCTCATACCAATCCACACTGCCATCGGTCACAGTTCCCTCACCGGGCAGCCCGGGGATCTTGATCTTTTCGCAGAACATCCAGCTCCCTCCCTTCTGCCCAGCCTATGCGGGCAGACAGAAAAAGGTTTACCGGCTGGCTTCTGCTTCGGTGGAAGCGGAAGCCCCCTCTGCGGGTTCAATATCATTTTCAACCGAAGCGGAGACCGATTCACTGTTGGTCTGCTCTTTGGATTCCGTTTTGCTCTCAGAGGCAGCACTGCTGGAGGACGAAGTGCTCTCTGCCTTGCTCTCTGAGCTGCTGTGAGAAGAAGAGGTGCTCTCGCTCTTGGATTCGCTCTTACTCTCACTTTCCGCCGTGCTGTGAGAAGAACTGCTGCTCGTGCTCTCGGAGGTTGAAGCACTGGAAGAAGTGCTCTCAGACTTGCCGCTCTCCGAAGAGGACGCGGATGTACTGCCGGAAGAAGCAGAGGAGCTGCCGGAGCTTGAGCCGGAAGCGTGCTCCGGGTTGATCGTGATGGTCAGCGCATTGCTGACCACGGCGCAGTCGTTGTACACGACCACCGCATAGATCTTATAGCTGCCACTGGTGATGGCCGAAGCAGACACGGTGACTGTTGTCTGGCCTGCGGCCTCCTTCACTTCCTGACCGTTGGCGAACCAATGCAGGTTTTCGCTCTTGGCATATTTGCCCTCCAGCGCAGCCTTAAAGACATAGGAGCCGGCGGAAGCCTTGCCTTCCGAGATGTGAACGGAAGCAGCTGCAAACACGGCTGTCACGTCCAGATTCTGCTTGAAGCCGGTATCGGTACGGGTCTTGCTGGTCACGCCGTCGCTCCACTTGACGAACACATGGCCCTCCGCAGGGGTGGCCGTGACAGTCAGCGACTGGGATGCATCTGTGATGCCGTATGTCAGGCTGGTCTTGCCGCTCTCGTTCCCACAGCTCAGGGTGCCGCCGCCGCTCTTTTCCACCTGATAACGGGCCTCAAACTTAACGCTGGCAGTCTCAGAGCTGCTGACGCTTTCACTCTCGCTGGAAGAAGCGGATTCTTCCGAGCTGGGGGCCTGCACCGCCGAGCTGGGGTTGGATACATATTCCAGCGTACGGGTGGGAATATTATTGGTGTCCGGGCGGCGATCCTCGGTCTGGTAGGCGTGGGTGCGCAGATAGCTCAGTGCCGCCTTGAGACCAGCGCTTTTGAGGTGGATATCACCGTCCGTGTAGTAATCCGGCTGGCCGTAGCCATTTTCTCCTTTGAGGATCTCAGCCGTATTCAGAAATCTGACCCCCAGCTGTTCACACATGTTGAGCAGCGCCATGTTAAAATCATCGATCTTGGCCTGATCCATGTGGGGGTAATTGGAGTGATTCTCCGGGATAGGAGGCACCGTGTTCACGATGATATCGGTGTAGGGGTAAGCCTCCTGAATGGCCTGCACCAGCGCGGTATAATTACTGATAAAATCAGCCACCTCCATGCCGGTGTCGTTGGTGCCAAGGGTCATCACAACACGGCGGGGCTTCATTTTTGCCACCGCCTGTGCGATGGTGTAGTGGGTGGTGTCATTCTTAAAGGTGACGATTCCTTCGTTCAGGGCACCTGGGTGCCAATGCCCTCCTTGGCGCAGAACTGCTGCAAGGAGATCAGACCGTTGTTATACAGACGCACGGTGTTGGAATCTCCCAGAAACAGGGTGCTGTCCAGATATTCCGTGCCCGCATCCGCTGTTTCAGTCAGCAGTGCACTGGAGGTGTTGTCGATCTGATAGTGATTGGCAAGATCTGTGCTTTCACCGTCCCCGGTGGTGTCCGTCGGCACGGAGTCTGCGGGTGTGCCGGGCGTTTCCGGCTTTCCCCGTTTGAGCAGGGTCAGGGTGATGCCTACGGTCAGCAAAGCCGCCAGTGCGCAGACCACACAGACCAGAACGGCCTGCCGCTGCAGCGATGTCATAGACTGTTTGTCCGATTGATTCTTATGATTCATGTTATATTCACCACTTATCCTATCGTTCAACCGTTTGCACGGCAGGCCAGGAGCTTGTCCGTCAGTTCTTCACAACTTTCCGCCAGCAGCACCGGGCCAAAGGGCTCCAGTTCTTCCCTGCTGCCGTAGCCATACAGGGCACCGGCGGCATCCAGCCCGCAATCAGCAGCACCGCGCATATCATCGTTGCGGTCGCCCACCATCAGCACCCGCTTGCCCTGTACACAGGGCTGGGTGAGAACATAGCGCACCACTTCCGTTTTGGTATCCCGGCTCTCATCCATGGACGCGCCGCCGATGAAATCAAAGTAAGGGGCCAGCCCCTGTTCTTCCAGGATGGGGGTCACGACCACAGTCGGCTTGGAGGTTGCGGTGCAGAGCACAAATCCTGCCTCCTTCAGGCGGCGCAGCATCTCTGCCGCACCGGGGTAGGCCGTACCCTCATGCTGCCCTTTTCGCGGTAACTCTCCCGATAGAGCTCGGTGGCCTCCTCGATTTTTGCAGGGTCAGAAAAATGCTCTCCAAAGCTCTTGCGGAGCGGCGGCCCCAGATAGCGCCGCAGGTTCACATGGGTGACATCCACGCCCATCTTGGTAAAAACTTCTTCCAGTGTATTCAGGATGCCGGGGGCGGAATCGATCAGGGTTCCGTCCACGTCAAATAAGATCACGTCATAGTGCTGCAAGTTCGTTTCCCTCTCTTTCACACATATACACGGTATAGTATAGCACAGAATTGCGCTTTCAGCAATTCCAACAAATCGTTTTTGCACTTTTTATACAAATCGGTCACAATCTGCCTTAAAACGCAAAATGCCTGCCCGCCAGAATGCGGACAGGCAGGGGGTCGTGCAGGCTTATTGGCTGCAGCGCCGTTATCAGCGGAGGGATAATAGAGTTATTGGAGATAAACTACCAGCTTTTCCTTCAGCACCAG
>ENA-OQMZ01000033-OQMZ01000033.1-human-gut-metagenome-genome-assembly--contig:-NODE-33-length-48585-cov-1.857671_pt1 | contig 48585 bp, 47 predicted proteins | sample MGYA00242621_ERZ504862 | MGnify/ENA primary metagenome ERZ504862 (study PRJEB26092, sample SAMD00036393) | human gut metagenome | host: Homo sapiens | study: EMG produced TPA metagenomics assembly of...
GTGCTCTATTCAAGGTCATTTCCCCCGGACAGCCGGTGTTCCGGGCGTCTGTACCTTACAGATGATAAAAGAAAGTGCCGAACAAATAGTCAACCGGCCTTTGCAGTATGTACAGATTGCTTCTTCCAAATTCCTGTCTGCCATCAACCGCTGGAAACTCCGCTACTACAGCTGTTTATCCGATTAGAAAAAACGGAAGAGCATCTTTTCAAGTTGCAGGCAGAAGGCATTTGTAATGGAAAAGAATTTATCAAGTTGAAAGCGGTACTGATGGCAAGTAAGTATCAATGAAGCAAGTCCTTCTGTTAAATATCCATAATAGCAAGAACAATAAGTCCATTTATAGTTGTCAACACCCATTAAACATCTTATATTCAGACAATTATAAATATGACACCTATGAAAACAAAATTCACAATGATTATGGCTGTTATTGCAACATTTGCAATAAGCTTGAACCTCCACTCTTCTAATGAGGAAGTAGTGTTTGGAGCACCTGCCGTGCAAATGCCACGAGGGGGTCCAAAGTACTGTGCTTTCGAAGCTGAATGGGAAAATTGCAAAATGGCTGCTACAGGCACTGTGTGTATCAGTGAAGATGGTAAATGCGGCACCGGAGTAGAGGTAGGTGCCCCCGGTGAAGGTTCAGGAGAAGGTGGGAATCATGGTGCTCCTACCAATTAACAACCAACAATTTATGTGGCCGGTTAGAAATCCGGTCACATAAATTACATACATCATAAAACCGAAAATATTATGAATCGAACACTCCTTTTTATATCACTCTTTTCTATATTTATCCTCGTATCTTGCCAGTCCTCCCCAAAAACGAAGCTGGCAAACAGAACGAAGTAGAACTGGTAGCAGAAAAACAGCTGGCTTTCCCTTTAGACGAACAGACCTATTACTTAAGCAAATCCATGTTCCAATTCGAAGAAAACGGGAAAGAATACCTTCACTTTGAGAATACACAAAAATCATTATATGACATTGTCATTTTTGATATAGAGAATCAACAGATAGCCAAACGGATACCTCTTCACAAGACAGGTCCCAACGGGCTACCAGCTGTATTCGGCAGTAGACCTTCCCCCGATTCTCAATATATATTAGTTGCACAGAATAATATCAGTCGGCTCAGTTCCATAAACTCTCAAGGGGAAATAATACGAAACTATAATTTCCAAACTCCTGAAGGCAGATTTACACCCTTGTCTTTTGGCAGTTACTACAATGCACCTGCTTTTATCAAAGACTCATGCATATTTCTACGCCAAGAAATTTTAAAACCCGATATGAAAAAGGAAGACTGGCTAGAACCCATATGTTCGCCTCACAGGATCTGAGAACAGGAGAAGTTAAATGGATTCCTATTTTCTATCCACCCATCTTTAAAGAGGAATATGACAATATCGCAGGAGGATACGGTTTTAGTTATGATTACAACTACAAAGAGAGCCGTTTGGTCTGTGGATTTTTCGGATATGACAGCCTGATGGTTACAGATGACTTGAAACATATCCGATGGTATAACGCCAAAAGCAGATATCTGAAAAGCATGAAGCCAAACTGGGTAATTCTATGGAAGCATTAATGCCATTATAAAACTCAATGAAAATCCTAGATATTGGCATATCATGTATGACAAATACCGCAATGTGTACTACCGTTTTGCTGAAATGCCTTACAAACTGGCTTCCAACGAAAGCCCTATGACGAACCCAAAGGAAAGGAGTTCTCCGTCATTGTACTGAACGCGGATTTTGAAATCATCGGAGAAACAAAATTCCCCGGAAAGAAATATTTCTATAAAAAGAGTTTTGTGGGAAGGGAAGGACTGTATATATCCGAGAACAATCTGGAAAATCCGCAATTCGACGAGAACAAGTTGGTGTTTACCTGCTTTAAAATTAAAAATGCATCTCCAAATAAATAATTAACGCCAGAATGCCCGCATCCGAAAATATACTATCTTTGTCACCCATTAGAAACCACATAAGTTCAGGTACGAAAACATTCATCCCAAACGTATCTGAATAGTTTGACTGAAAAACAAGATGAGTACAAACACAACATCGGTTTGGCGGAAGAAACTAAAGGAACTGGAGATTGTCGTCGTTATTCCCACCTACAACAACGGGAAGACACTGGCGGCAGTCATTGAGGAGGTATGCAGGTATGCAGACGATATCATTGTCGTCAATGACGGCTCTACGGATGATACGGCCAACATTCTGGAACAATATCCGGCTATCCGCACCATTACCCATCCTGTCAATAAAGGAAAAGGAACCGCTTTAAAGCACGGTCTTTCCCAAGCAAAAAAAGAAGGTTTCCGCTATGCCATCACCATCGATTCGGACGGACAGCATTTCGCTTCCGATATTCCCTGTTTTATCGAAGCCATTGAAAAAGAGCCCGACACGCTGCTGGTAGGCGCCCGAAACTTAGCCTCCGACAATATGCCGGGGCAAGAATACCTTTGCCAATAAATTCTCTAATTTCTGGTTCAGACTGGAAACCGGGCTGAAACTGGAAGATACACAATCGGATACCGCCTTTACCCTCTGCGCAAAATGAATGTGCAAAGCTGCTGGTACACCGCCAAATACGAATTTGAGTTGGAAGCCATCGTCTTTGCGCATGGGAGATGTAGCGTGAAGAACATTCCCATCCACGTGTATTATCCCCCGCAAGCAGAACGGGTATCCCATTTCCGGCCGTTCCGGGATTTTACCCGTATCAGTGTGCTGAACACGGTGCTGGTGCTGATTACCTGCCTTTGGATTGTTCCCCGTAACCTGCTCCGCAAACTGTCATGGAGCAACTGCAAGCGATTCTTCACCGACCATGTGCTGAATACACGGGAATCCAACCTGAAGATTGTACTCGCCATCATGCTGGGGATTTTTATGGGTATCGTTCCGTTATGGGGTTATCAGATGCTGATCACCCTCTTTCTTGCGCATCTGTTCAGACTGAATAAAGTGATTGCCCTTGTCGCCGCCAATATCAGTATTCCACCCATGATTCCCCTATTGCTGTACGGCAGTTACCGGACAGGCTGCATGGTACTGGGTAATCCTCCCGATTTGCATCTCGGAGACCTTTCTCTTGAAAATGTCAAATCAGTTTTAGAGCAATATTTAATAGGAAGCATTATCTTTGCAATGGCTTGCAGTCTGCTGTCTGGAGTAATCTCCACCGTGTTGCTGGCTATATGTAGGAGAAAAAACGGATATGACTAAATTCTTTGTTGGATTATATAACTATTTTGAAAGGCATAAAGTCTTGTTTTACCTGTCCCTCAGCGTATGCATCCTCTTTATGGCCCTTTTTGCCGCCCAAGTCAGATTCGAGGAAAACGTAACCAGTTTCTTTCCGGATACCAAGGACTCCCAAAATGCCATCAACGTATTTGAAAATCTGAAGATAAAGGATAAAATTATGATCATGCTGTCCGGCAAGGACGGTGTGGCGGATGCGGATTCCCTGATTGAAGCTGCCGAAACCATTAAACAGGATTTACAGCAACAAGCGGAAGGAACCCTGATTAAAGAGATCTTCTCAAAAGCCGACGAAAACCTGATCAACAGTGTCGGAGATTTTGTTTACGACAACCTGCCCCTGTTCCTTTCCGACGAGGCCTACCAACGGCTGGACACCTTGCTTACCGCCGGAAACATTGCCGCCCTGATGCAGAAGAACTATTCCAACCTGATATCTCCGGAGGATTCGCCTTGAAGAACTACATTATGCGGGACCCGTTGGGACTGGGCAGCCAGACGCTGAAACATCTGCAAGACTTCCAGTTGGAAGCTAATTACGAACTGATTAATGAACATATCTTCTCACGGGACGGTTCCACCCTGCTGATGTTCATCACCCCGGTATTCAACACCGGAAGCACGGGCAAAAATGACAAACTCATCCGGCTGATTGAAAATGAGCTGCAAAAAGCGGAAAAGGAACATCCCCAATTGGTTGCCGAATATTTCGGAGGTCCTTCCGTAGGAGTGTACAATGCACGACAGATAAAGAAAGATACGCTGGTCACTTCTTCCATCGCGCTGATTATCATCATTGTCTTCATATCTCTGGTATTCAAGCATAAGAAATCCATTCCGCTTATCATCACCCCGGTGCTGTTCGGAGCTTTATTCGCCTTATGCCTCATCTACTTTATCAAAGGCGGCATTTCAGCCATTGCCGTAGGTGCGGGCTCCGCCGTAATGGGCATTGCCTTGAGCTACTCCATACACATGCTGGCGCATCAGAATCATGTATCATCGGTACAACAATTAATCAAAGAAATCGCCTATCCGCTTACCGTAGGCAGTTTTACTACCATCGGCGCCTTTTTCAGCCTCCTCTTTACCAGTTCCAACCTGTTACGGGATTTCGGTCTGTTCGCCTCGCTTGCCTTGATAGGACACGCTGTTTTGCCTGTCTATCTGCCGCATTTCCTGAAAGGGCAAGGCGCATGTAAAACAAGGGGCGGTGCTACGCTTTATCGAGAAACTGAACGCTTATCCATACGAAAAGAACAAAGGCTTGGTAGGGGGCATTCTCGTGCTGACCATAATATGTTTATTCACCTCGCAGAACGTGCGTTTCAACGAGGATATGATGAGTCTGAACTATGAGCCTGCCCACTTGAAACAATCGGAAAACAAGCTGGCCGAACTCTTTGACAAGAAAGAAAAGACTGTTCTCTTTGTCAGTACAGGCAAAGATATGGGAGACGCTACCGGACAATACGCCGAAACGAACCGGCTGCTCGCCCAACTGAAAGAAGAAGGAAAAATAAAAGATTACGCCTCTGCCGGACAGTTTCTGATACCGGAAGAGGTGCAGGAAGCACGGTTGAAACAATGGCACAACTACTGGACTCCGGAAAAGAAAGCCCGGTTACGCGAAACCATCCGGACAGAGGCTGCCCGTTATCATTTTCGTGAACATGCATTCGAGCCGTTTTTCCAATGGCTCGACCGTCCGTTCCAGCCTTTGGACTACCAGAATGAAATCACTACCCGGCTTCTGAACGAATGGCAGACTTCCGCCGATTCCCTGACCATGCTGATTACTCAGGTACGGATGAACGAAACCGACAAGGAAGCGGTGTACCCCCTTTTCCAACCCAAAAGAGAAGGTGGTTATCTTCGACCGCGGCTATTTCGCCAGCCAATGGGTATCAGCCGTCAATCAGGATTTCTATCTGATTCTTTATATCTCCTCTTTTCTGATTTTCTTTGCCTTATGGATCTCCTACGGACGCATAGAACTGACTCTGATGAGTTTCCTGCCGATGCTGGTCAGCTGGATTATCATTGTGGGGTTAATGGGCATGCTGGGTATTGAATTCAATATCATCAACATCATTCTGTCCACCTTTATTTTTGGAATCGGGGATGATTTCAGCATCTTCATTATGGACGGATTGCAGAATAAGTACCGCACAGGACGGCAGTTGCTGAACTCGCACAAAACAGCCATCTTCTTCTCCGCTTTCACCACCGTGATAGGTATGGGTACGTTGGTCTTCGCACGCCATCCGGCATTGCAGTCCATTTCCCTCATCTCCATTTTGGGAATGATTGCCGTCGTACTGGTAGCCTACACGCTGCAACCCATTCTTTTCCGGTTCTTCATCACAGCACCCGCTTCCAAAGGGTTGCCCCCTTATACATTGACAGGCCTGGCAAGAACCGGCGGCCTGTTCCTGCTGTTCTTTATCGGATGCCTGTTCCTGCGCTTGCTGATAGCTGTCATGACCTTGCTTCCTATCCGCAAAGCCTATAAGAAACAAGTACTTTGCCAACTGATACATGTCACCTGCAAAAGCCTGATCCATATAGCCACATTTGTACATAAAGAAAGGATAAACCGGACAGGAGAAACGTTTAAAAAGCCTGCCATCCTGATAGCCAATCATCAGTCTTTCATCGATATACTGGTATTATTGGCACTGACTCCCAAACTGGTCATGGTTACCAATCACTGGGTATGGCACTCTCCTTTCTTCGGAGCCATTATCCGCTATGCCGATTTCTATTACGTAGGAGACGGTTACGAGCTTTACGTGGAACGGATGCGCCAAAAGGTGAAAGAAGGATATTCCATCGCCATTTTCCCCGAAGGAACACGTACCTACGACGGACGGATGAAGCGTTTCCATAAAGGAGCTTTCTATCTGTCGGAAAAACTGCAACTGGATATTATTCCGGTCATCCTTTACGGCAACTGCAAGATCATAGCCAAGCACAGCCGTTCAATGTACGGAAAGGCATCATGCTGACAGAGATTCTACCGCGTATCCCAGCCAACGATGCTACGTACGGAACCACTTATCAGGAACGTACCAAAAACATCTCCGCGCGGATGAAAAAAGAATATGCCCGTATCTGTCGGGAACAAAGCACAACGGACAATCCCGTCTTCTACGAAAATCTGGTACAGAACTATATCTATAAAGGACCGGTAGAGGAATGGTACATACGCATCAAGGTGAAAATGGAAGATAACTACAGGTTATTCAACCAACTGGTTCCTGTCAAAGGACAGATTACAGATATCGGCTGCGGATTCGGACCGCTTTGCTATATGCTTTCCCAACTTTCCGAGGAACGGGAGATTACAGGGATTGATTATGATGAGGACAAGATAGCAGTAGCGCAACAGGGTTGGCTCCGCACTCCCCACCTGCAATTTGTATACGCCAATGCATTGGAATACCCTTTGCCGGAAAGTGACGCATTCATACTGAATGATATCCTGCATTATATGAACTATGAGCACCAGCGGACCTTATTGCTCAGATGCATGGAGCAGTTGCGCCCGGAAGGAAAGCTGATTGTGCGGGACGGCAATGCCGCCAACACCCGGAAACACCGCCTCACCCGTTTCACGGAACTGCTGTCTACCGGCATTTTCAGTTTCAACAAGACGACAGAACAACTTTGTTTCACATCCGAAGCGCAAATAAGGAGCATCGCGCAAGAAGGTGGGATGCAGCTGGAGATTTTACCTAATGACAGATATACCTCGAATACGATTTATATCTTCCAAAAAAACAAACCGGAACATGAGTAAGTACGATATCATCATCATAGGCAGCGGACTGGGCGGTCTGGAATGCGGAGCCATCTTGAGCAAAGAGGGCTACCACGTCTGTGTGCTGGAGAAGAATGAACTGTTTGGCGGCTGCTTCCAGACTTATCAACGCGGCGGGCACCGGATGGATACCGGCATTCACTATATCGGCAGTCTGGATGAAGGACAAATCATGAATCAGTATTTCCGTTATTTCGGTATCATGGACAAGTTATCCATCAAACGGATGGATGAAGAAGTGTTCGACCGGATTTATTATAAAGACGCTATCTATGATTACGCCATGGGGCATGAACGGTTCATGGAAACCCTGTGCCACTCATTCCCCCATGAACGGGAGAACTTAAAACGGTATGTGGCAGCTATCCGATCGGTGGGAAACCTGATCAGCACAGACCACCTGAAAAAAGGCCGCCTGTCCCAAGAAGGCATGGATTTCTTTGCCACCTCAGCAGCCGGGATGATAGCATCCGTTACCACGAACAGGGATTTACAGAATGTACTTGCCGCAACCTCCCTGCTCTATGGCGGGATCAAAAATAAATCTACCTTCTATGAACACGCCATGATTAACAACTCTTATCTGGAGAGCGCCTATCGTTTCACGGAAGGAAGTATGCAAGTCAGTCTGGAATTAATCCATATCATACGTGCCAACGGCGGTACGGTGCTGAACCGGAAAGAAGTGACCCGTATCCTTGTCAAGGATGAAGCCATACAAGGAGTGGAAGTGAACCATGAAGAGATACTGGAAAGTACTTACGTCATATCCAACCTGCATCCGCAACTCACCTTATCCCTGCTGGATAAGAACCATTCCATCAAACCGGCTTTTGTGTCTCGCATCAAGTCACTGGAAAACAGTTACGGGATATTCACGCTGAATCTGATGATGAAAAAAAGACTGTTGCCCCTATCAGAACCATAATATATACCTGCACGGCAATGAGGATGTATGGTATGAAAAAGAGATGCACAAAGGGAATACCCCCAGTTGCATGATCTCCATGCAAGTACCCCGCGGCAACAGCAAATTCACAGAGGTGGTTTCCATACTGACCCCCATGTATATGGATGAGGTCAGCAAATGGACGGATACGACCCCCGAACACCGTGGCGAGGCATACCGCCAGTTCAAAGAAGAAAAGACGGAACAGATCTTGCAGTTCCTGAGGCGGTTCGGATTTCACTGGAATCATTGCATTGAAAAGATCCATACCACGACTCCGCTGAGCTATCGGGACTATACCGGAACCATAGACGGTTCGGCATACGGCATTGTCAAAAACTACCAGTATCCGCAAATCAGTTTTGTTTCCACACGCACCAAACTGAAGAATCTGTTCCTCACGGGGCAGAATCTGAATGTACACGGCGCTTTGGGCGTGACGCTGACAGCCATGCTCACTTGTTCGGAATTTGTAGGTCAGGAATATTTAGCAAAAAAAGTAGGCAATGCATAAGATTTGGAAGAAAACAATAAAAGTACGGGGGATGGCCCTGTTGATTCTGATAGCGGCGATCATGATAGGCATGAGTTATCTCTATCTATCTGCCGATATGATGACTCCGCAATTTGCGTCTACCCCTGAAACGGATCGTGTGATACGGAAAGACAGCCTCCGGCAGTATGGCGGAAACTACCTGCGGCACAGTGAGAGCGGACTTTGGGAACTGAAAGTCAGCGGACCTGCCTACGAAAGAGGCAAAGCCATCGGCCAACTGACTTCCGACTTACTTTATTTTCAGGAAAAAGTATTTGTGGATCAGATAAAAGAGATAGTCCCCTCTGAAAGTTATCTTAAATTCCTCCGTTTCTTCATTGTCCTTTTCAACCGGAATCTGGGGAAAAATGTGCCGGAAGAGTACCGGGACGAGATTTATGGCATCTCCCTCTCCTGCACCCATGAGTATGATTTCATCGGCACCCCCTACGAGCGTCAGTTGAATTACCACTCCGCCCACGACTTGGGACATGCCATGCAGGACTATATGCTGGTAGGATGCAGTTCATTTGCCTGCTGGGGTGAGAACAGTGCCGATTCTTCCCTTATCATCGGCCGTAATTTCGATTTCTACATGGGTGACGCCTTTGCACGCAACAAGCTCGTTTCGTTTTACCAACCCGAAAACGGATATCGCTTCGCATCCGTGGGATGGGCCGGAATGACCGGTGTCCTTTCCGGCATGAATGAAACGGGGCTGACTGTCACCATCAATGCCGCCAAATCGGATCTGCCTGCCGCATCCGCCACCCCTATTTCCATTCTGACCAGGGAAATATTGCAATATGCTTCTACCATTGAGGAAGCATACGCTATCGCCCGGAAACGGAAAACATTTGTCTCGGAGTCCATACTGGTGGGTTCGGCCAAGGACGGCAGAGCCGCAATTATCGAGAAATCGCCGGAGAAAATAGCCTTATTCACAGGAAACGGGCAGCAGATCATCTGTACCAACCACTACCAGTCGGAAACCTTCGGCCATGACAAACGGAACCTGGAAACATAGAAACTTCGGACAGCCCCTACCGCTTTGCCCGCTTGCAGGAACTGCTGAAAGAAAACGCACCGATAGATGCCCCCAAAGCCGCCTCTATCCTGCGCAACCGGAAAGGAGTGGGAGAAGCGGAACTGGGCCTTGCCAATGAAATGGCCATCAACCAGTTCATCGCCCATCACTCCGTCATTTTCCAACCCGAGAAAAAACGGATGTGGGTATCCACCGCTCCCTGGCAATGCGGCAAGTACGTGGCATACGACCTGAACAGGATTTTCAGCGACTCCATCGATTTCAACCATGAAATCTATACCGAAAACCTGACAGTGCCTGCGGACTCCTTCCTGCAACAACAGGAATACCAACAGCTGATGACTTACAAAAGACTGGCTCCTGTACTACGGAAGCAGATTAAAAAGAAAGAACGGCTGGACGAACAGACCCTGCATGCCTTCCAACATGCCAACCCTCATTTCTTTTATGTGTACGAGTTGCTGGGAGATTACTATCATGCCACAGGACAGCAGGACAAAGCCCTGCGCAATTGGAAGAAAGCCCTCTTGCTTCCTATCCCCAAGCGAAGTGAATCAGAACGTATAGAACATAAAATAAACAACTAAAATGAATAAGAATCCGGAAATACAATTCCGCTCCCCTGAAGAAATCAAAGCCTATCAGGAAAGCCGGCTGGCTGAGGAACTGCTTTATTTGCAGAATCATTCACGATTCTACCAACGTCTGTTCCAAGCACATCACATCGATATACAACAGATAAAAACCATAGAAGACTTGCAACAAATACCTGTCACGACCAAGACAGACCTGCAACTTCATAATGAAGATTTTATTTGCGTGAGCCGCGATGAAATTATTGACTATGTCACCACTTCGGGAACCTTGGGCGACCCCGTCACTTTCGTATTGACTTCCGAGGACCTTGACCGGCTGGCCTACAACGAATATCTGTCATTCACCACCACCGGATGCAGCAGACAAGACGTACTGCAACTGATGACCACTATCGACAGACGTTTCATGGCGGGTCTAGCTACTATATGGGAGCCCGTGAGCTGGGCATGGGGGTAGCCCGTGTGGGAAACGGCATTCCCGAACTGCAATGGGACACTATCCGGCGCATCCATCCCACTTGCGGCATGGTAGTCCCTTCCTTTCTGATCAAACTGATTGAATTTGCCGAAAAGAACCATATTGATTACCATCACTGCTCCATGCAGAAATGTGTATGCATAGGCGAAGCACTCCGCAATCCCGATTTCACCCTGAACACACTGGGTAAACGGATACACGAGAAATGGGATTCCCTGCAACTTTACTCCACCTACGCATCTACCGAAATGCAATCCTCGTTTACCGAATGTAATGAATTTCACGGTGGCCACCTCCAGCCGGAACTGATTATCGTAGAGTTTCTGGATGATAACAACCAACCTGTAAAAGAAGGGGAAGCAGGCGAAGTGACCATTACGACTTTGGGAGTAAGAGGAATGCCGCTGCTCCGCTTCAAGACCGGAGATATCTGTTACCATTATACCGAACCTTGTGCCTGCGGACGTAACACCATCCGTCTCAGCTCCATACTGGGCCGTAAAGGACAAATGATAAAATATAAAGGTACGACCCTTTACCCACCCGCTTTATTCGATATTCTGGATAACATCCCGCATATCAAGAATTACATTGTAGAGGTTTATACCAATGAACTGGGAACGGATGAAATACTGATCCGCATCGGAAGTGAAAACCGCAGTGAAGCTTTTGCTAAAGAAATCAAGGATTTGTTCCGTTCCAAAGTACGGGTGGCTCCGAGTATCAATTTTGAATCGGCAGAGTATATCGCGAAAATACAAATGCCGCCCATGAGTCGAAAAATAGTTAAATTTATTGATTTGAGATAATATTTTTCTACCTTTGGCAGCAACAAAACAACACTTAAAAAAGAACTAATATGAAACAGTTACTCGTTTTATTATTCCTTGTAAGCAGCATGGCTTGCTTCGGGCAAAACAAAGACGCATTGAAAGACATCTCTTCCGTGACATTTTATGGCATAGACTTTACCCGTGCCAAAGTGTACGGAGCAAAAGAAGGCCCCATGCAGTTCAAATATACTTTTGATGACATCAACAAGCTTTTCATCACTGAGCCGAAGAAGTATGATATTGGCAAAAGACTGGGTGTCAATGTAGAAGTAACCTCATTGGAGGCAGTAAACGATGCCAACAAGACCATCAATCCCGATGAGATCATGACGACCAACAGCGGATACACCCTGGATGAAAAACAGATAGAAGAAGTCATCAAGACACTTCCTATCCTCTCTCAAGAAGAAAAAACAGGATTGATTATGATTGCCATGCTTTTAAACAAGGCAGATGCAAGAGCGACCTATCAAATTGTATTCTTCAACACGAAAACCCGTGAGATTCTGTATAGTGCACCGACTAACGGCAAAGCACGCGGTTTCGGACTACGCAATTATTGGGCAGGTTCCGTACACAGCGCCATGAAGAAACTAGACTAACATATAATCCCGGTTCACTGTAGGGTGAAATGCTCCCACCCGATACCACAAAATCAATGTATCCGGATGAACTCAATTCACCCCTACAGCTATAAACCTTTATTAATCAAACCCCTCTACGGTACCAGAATACTACCAGCCATTTCCTGATAAGGATAAGTAAACCAAAAGCAAGAGCCTTCTCCTTCTTCTGACTCCACACCGATAGTTCCACCCATCTGTTCCACCAGACTCTTACAAATAGACAAGCCAAGTCCCGTACCATGAACAAAACTGTTCAGTTTCACAAAACGGTCAAATACTGTTTTTATCTTATTCTTCGGGATTCCCATTCCTGTATCACGAACATAAAACCGCAGATACCCATCTGTCTGCCTATAATATCCTAACGTTATGCTGCCCGAAAAAGTGAACTTCAAAGCGTTATTAATGAAATTGGAAATGACTTGATTCAAACGATTCTTGTCTGCCCATACATGACATCCGGGCAAGCATTCTTCAAACACCAGCTCCACACCGGCCGGCACTTTCATGCGTAAAGAACGGATAATCTCACTGCAAAGCAGATTGACATCCGTATCACTCTTGACAAATTCAAAAGCTCCCGACTCCATCTTCGATAAATCAAGAATATCTGAAATAAGCTGAAGAAGCAACTCCGTATTCTCCTGTACAATAGCCATATACTGCTTGCGGTCCTTCATATCTTCCGTTTCCGTTAAAAGGCTGGAAAACCCCACTATAGCATTCAGCGGAGTGCGGATCTCATGACTCATATTAGCTAGAAAAGCGGATTTCAAACGATCCAGCTCTTCCGCTTTATCTCTTGCCGCTATCAACTTCCGCTCCGTTTCTTTCAGTTCAGTTATGTCATAATTGACACAAACCATATCAATAATCCCGTCTTCCGGACGAAAATCGCGTACCATTACATTGACTCTTGTCCATGTATACGTGCCATCTTCACGTAATATACGCACATCACGCCTCAGATGGCTGGCTTCCCGTATCAATACCTGATCAAAGAAGCGAAGCATCATCCTGCGATCATCCGGATGAAAATGAGAATGCACTTTGATAATCTCATTCAATGGAGTTCCTTCTTTCTCACCTACATTCCGATACCAGCTATTCACAGCATAGCCATCACATTTCAAGGCATTAAAATGGCATATCCTACTTTGGCATAGTTACCAATCAATGTGAAGAACTCCTCAAAGTCCTGTATTTTGCTATATGCATTTGTTGTTTCCGTATTATCAATATTGATCAACAATATATTTATCAGATTGCCCAAAGCATCATAAAGTGGAGCGAATTTCGAGATCAAACTGATAGTACCGGTACGAGAAGTAGAATAATAGCCGTCCAAACGGTCGAAATCATAATTAAACGACATATCAATAGGTGCTCCTGCTTTCAACTTATCTTTCAATCCCTGCGGCAGCAAAGGATTATCAAATAAATTCAATCCTATCACATCCTCCTTATGCCGGAGACCGAAGATTTCCATCTCCTTGTCATTCAAATCTGTCATAAACCCATCCTTATCATACAACTCGATACCAGCAGGAAGATTCTTATAAATATTCTGCAAATAAGCTTTTTCCAGCCGGGCTTCAGATTCAGAGCGTCTCAATTCCATACAAATACTGATAATATTACCCAAAGAGACAAACCATTGATAATCCTCATTGCACCAATTCCGGTGCTCACGCACCATATCCACCCCTATATACCCCCACACTCCGTCTTTTGAGTTCAAAGGCACCACCATAGTAGATTTCACTCCATATTCCTCTAATCTACGCTTATCCGCCCCGGCTGAATCAGGAAGCAAATTTAATGTAAAAAGAATGATAGGATCACCAGCCAATATCTGTCCTGTCCACCAGGAGGCATAATCAATAGAAGATTCCGACAATAAAACCTTACGTTCTTTTATACCCTCCACTGCTATTTCATAGGTACAGACTTCCGTATGCAATTTCCTGTCCAATTCAAAAATATAAGTACGATCTGCTTGAAATTGGCGCAATACCTCCTTTAAAATCTTATTGATAACCAAGGTAATATCATCAGAATGCAAAAAATCAAGCAATGACTTGGAAATGCCGTTCAAACGAGATAATAAAGAGTTCAACCGGTCTACCGTCTGCTCCTGCATATTCATCCGTTGCCGGGAAATACATTGCAACATACCCATGACGCGGACATGACCTTCTTTGGTAATACGCTTCTCACCGACCTTGGTACTGACCCACATCATCCCATATTTGGAATGTATCGGAAAAACCTGCTCATAAATCTCCATCATCCGGAAAGAGCGAAATTCCTCCAAAATACGCTCCCGATAATTCTCACAAATCAGATTCGCGAAATCTTTAGCAGAAATCTTATTCCCTTCTATTCCTAACAAATCGGCTACAAACTCAGAACAATAGTAAACTCCTTCATCAAAGTCCACCTCCCACCATCCTATGCGTGCCATTGATACAAGCTGCTGCAACCTTGCATCATTCTCTTGAATCTTCCCCATATACAAGCTACCTTTTAATTTATGCACCAAGATAATCATTATCTGTCAATACCAAATACTTAAACATGAAAAAATAAACACCGGCAATAAATAATCAATGCCCGCAATCTATTTTAACGCAGCACTTGCAAATAAACAGCGAACTGTGTATTTTCGTAAAAGAACTACATTACAAACCTTACAAATTCGTATAACCATGAAACGTAATATCCTATTATTAATAATTTTGACAGTCATATCCTTAGAAGCATCCGGACAAAAATATACGATTTATGTGGATGACTTCAATAGTGAGATCAAAATACCCAACAGGGCGATCAACCTGATTCGTCTCGCATTTATCGATGGTATCCGCAACACCAACCGCATCAATGTAGTGGACGCCGTTTCGGCTGGAAGTGATCTCAGTCTGAGCCCGCTGGAAGATGCACGCCGCTTCAGAGCAGAGTACCTGTTAAAAGGAAACCTGATACAAAGGGAAGCAACCGATGACGGAAGCTCTCACAGACGTTACCACAGCCGTGAGAACAGTTATAAAGAGAAATTCACCCTGCGCCTTGATTTAATACGGACCAGTGACGGAGTAACTATCAGCACACGCAATTATGAAGAGACAGGCTCAGCATCCGGTAAAGATGCCACCCAATATAGCGCTTTAGAGAATTCATTAATCAATGTGCCATACGAAATGGGACTTTTTGTAGAAAATCACTTCAAAGTATACGGTTCAATACTGAAAGTGGTATCTACCAAAAGAGACAAGGCAAAAACCATTTATATCAACCTGGGATATGATGATCCTATCAAAGAAGGATTACGCTTTGATGTAGTGGAAGATGGCATACTGGAAGGACATAATATAGAAACCAAAATCGGTGAAATACGGATTACCGAAATCATGGGACCGAAAATCTCTTTATGCAAAGTGAACAAAGGGGGTGAAACTATTCTTACTGCATTAAATGAAGGAAAGACCTTGAAACTTATTTCCAGACAGGCCAAACTGTTCGATGAATAACATACCATTCATAATGAATATACAACAACACAACCGCCGACCCGGCATCTGCCAAGGCCCGGCGGTATTACTATATCAAGACAAACCGCTACTTTTCTATAATGGAAGTTAGAGGATGACGGTTCCCCTTTATCTCTCTCAGAAATGCTTTTGCCGAACCAAAATTCAAATATAAATCCAAACGCACCGGCAAATGGTTTTTATCATCAGTTACATAAAAGGTTATTACCTCTTTTTCTTTTTCCTTTTTTATACTCTACCAAGGAAAGACCAAACAACGGTATTTCACACCATTCTCCGCCTTAAAATTCTTCCGGCCACGATAAATCAATGTTTGCTGCTCTACTTTAGTACCTGTAGCCATATCAAACAATATTTTATCGCCGACTTTATAGTCACTTACATCAAATGAACGTGCCCTCATCAATATGCTCAGCATATCAAAGATACACTCATCACTTTGGTCTTTCGATTTCACCGTATCCCGTTCCCTCCTCATACGACGCTGATCGGCAATACATTTCCCGTTTTTATAACTGAACCATACTTCGTCCACCGTATAGCGGTCGCCCTCTTCGGCTCCTTTACGAAAATAAACAGGTTCCAGACGACTGCTGGTAATACAAGTCAATGTATCACGCATCTTAAAAAAGAAATCAACTTGTCTGTTACTGACAGAAATCAAGTTACTACGAAAACAAGGTTTCCCCTGATAAGTAATAGCCTGCATGTCCATTTTTGCCTGTCCGGCAGCAACCCAAATGAATTTCCAGTTAAACTTTAAATCGTACACTAATTCTTCACCTGCCTGGATAGCTTCGTTTTGTGCCGCACATTGCGCTCTGGTTGCCATAATGGCAAACCAGCCGCACAATAATATGAGAATAGTTTTTTTCATCGGCCTAGTTTTCTAGCTCTTTCTTTATTTCTATCTTGCACCTTTTTGGTCTCTTCCGGTTTTTGTTTCTTTATTTCATCCAGCTTTTGCTTGTCTATAGGAATAGCATTCACATCCCAATTCTCTTCAAATTCAAAGTTAGCTTTCATTTCCCAAACTTTCGGGAAATAGAAAACCTCTTCAGGCTGAATCTTCTTATCATAATCTCCCGTATCCCAAACTCCGTTATTATTATGGTCGTTAAACAAACGTATATAATATTTCGTACTCGGATTCAAGAAATAGAAGTCCGCCGTTCCTTCCTCCGTTACCGGTTGTTGGCGCAATACATTTCCATTCGCATCCAACAACTCGGCAACAGCATGGGGAGCAGCTCCTTTTATATTCAACAAGATAGTTCCGTACTCGTCCATTTTTTTCACTTTCACCGTTTGCTGGACTTTGTCCGTATGCAGCCCATAAACACCAATAAACGCCAAAGAATCAATAGTCAACTGATATTCCTGCTCCGGTTGCCAATCTGCCAATATCTGATATTGACGTGGCATCAACGAGTCAGCCATAAAGAAGAAAGGAGCCGGTTGCCACACACTATCCACCTTTACTTCCATATGAATGGCCGCCGTGTCTATGCTTGCCACAGGTTCTTCAAAAGATAGATAGATATTCCTGTATATATCGAATGCTGACGGAGCATCGACGTTCATAGTCAGGAATTTAGTTGGTTTCACCCTGATGGTATCTCCTTTTTTCTCCCTTTTTTTACGTTCCTTCTCCTTTTCCTCATTCGCTTTTTTCTGCAATTTTTCCCGTTGCTCTCTTGTCAGTTTATTAGCCAGATAAATGGTATCGGTTTTGGGAACCAACCGGTTTAGTGTATCCGTATATAAATAATCCAACTGAACCTCCAGCGTATCCATCTGATAAACCAACGAATCCTTGATCCAATAACAAATTGAGTCGTTTCGTGGAGTCGTTTCTATAATAAACGCATCCTTCTCATCAAAGTTCAATCCTTTCAAAACAGGCAACGTATCGGCCGGCGCACTGAAAGATAATATAAAATGATTCTCTTTATCACGCTCGCTCTTGGACAGATACTGGCGGTTATTTATTCCCTTAAATGCTCTTAGAACAATATTATCCGGCAGAAAACGGGTATACCCCACTGTTTTAATCGTATCGATAGTCGCTGTATCCTTCCACAACGTATCCTGACGCACAGCAGCCTCCATGGAAGGAATAATAATAGAATCACAAAAAGCAATCATCTCGGTCTTGGAGTCATACAAATAATTCTGGTTACCATCCATCAAACCAAAGATATGATATTTACCAGGTGCGATACCGCGGATGGTAAAACGCCCTCGGCTATCAGTACGGGATACACGGTCAAACGGTTTCTTGACAAAAGCGCTATCGCTCAGATCTGCATGCAATCCCACCATCATACCTTTGACAGGTTCCAAATCAGCAGCAGCCAATACATTCCGGAAACTTCCAGTGTATCAATGGCTTCTCCCGTAGAAAAAGAAAAAGCATAATTACCTAGCGGATTACCCTCATTGTTATCCACAATGGCATCCGAAAAATCAATGGTATAAGTGGTATTGGGCTTCAATGAGTCCATGAGGTTAACCAATACTCTTCTGCCGCTTGCCTTAATATCAGGTTGTTCCAATTGAGGAGGAGACACTACCACCTTCTCCGATGTTTTCTCTAATTTGATGAACTCATCAAATTCAATGGCAATCTTCTTATTCTTATTGTTTGTTGCATACGGCTTGGGAGAGCTTCTGATAAACTTGGGCGGCTCCTCATCATACGGACCTCCATCCGGTGTTCCCATGCTTGCGCAGGAATACACCACGATCATCAGCATCAACAAAGCAGGTAATTTATGTTTTTTCCAATTCATGTTCTTATTGGTTCAAGCTTAGCATTTCTTCTATATAATCACGCGTATTGCTCAATCTCGGCACTTTGTGCTGTCCGCCTAATTTGCCTTTTTCTTTCAGCCAATCGTGGAACAGATTAGGTCTCGCCACGATTATTTCCAACGGCTGCAAGGTAATGTTTTTATGGCGTTTAGCTTCGTAATCGGAGTTAATTTGTTGTAAAGAAGTGTCAAGAACCCGACTAAAATTCTCTAAAGAATCCGGCATAACGGCAAATTCTATCAGCACTGATGACGGCGACTTGGCATGTGCATCCATGAAAACAGGAGCAGCAGAATAATCAATAATCTGTGCACCGGTCGCCTCGCAGGCTTTTGCCAACCCTTGTTCCGCATTATCCACCATCAACTCCTCACCAAATGCATTAATAAAGTGCTTGGTACGCCCTGTTATAACAAATTTATAGGGGTGTTTGTTGGTGAACTTCACGGTATCACCAATCATATAACGCCACAATCCGCAGGAAGTACTGATGACCATCGCATAATTTTTATTCAACTCCACATCTGTTAACGGAACAATATGAGGATTTTCAGTACCGACATCTTCCATCGGAATAAATTCATAAAATACCCCATAGTCAATCATCAGTAACATGGAAGGATCACTGAAATCATTTTGTAATCCGAAAAAACCTTCACTGGCATTGTATGTTTCCATATAATGCATCTTGTCGCTACGAATAAGCTGTTTATATTGTTCGCGATAAGGAGTAAAAGCAACCCCTCCATGAAAAAAAACTTCCAAATCAGGCCATACTTCCGCCAAATTATCCGTTCCCTTCACTTCCAGAATATGTTTCAGTACAGCCATCATCCATGACGGCACTCCTGAAAGATTGGTCACATTCTGATTCATTGTGGCACGAGTAATCCTTTCTACTTTTTCCTCGAAATCACTCAGCAACGCAATCTTTTTATCGGGCACCCGAATCAGATTGACCAACGGATTCACATTTTCAATCAATATGGCAGAAAGGTCTCCTACAAGACTTCGTTTCACATTATAGTTTGGTGCATGGCTTCCTCCAAGAATCAGACCTTTTCCAGAGAAAAAACGACTCTCAGGATTTTGTTGGAGATACAGCGCCACTGCATCCATACCACCCGCATAATGAATATCATGAAGTCCCTCCCTGCTGACAGGAATAAACTTACTTTTGTCATTAGTTGTTCCTGAAGATTTGGCAAACCACTGCACTTCTCCACGCCACAGGACATCTTTCTCTCCATGACGCATCCGTTCCACGTATGGCTTGATTTCTTCGTAAGTCTGTATAGGTACACGTTGAAAGTCTTGATATCTCTTTATGTCTTTATAGCCATATTTCAATCCCCACTCCGTATGGGCCGCATCCTTCATCAGCCGGCAAAACACTTTATGTTGGAGCGCCTCAGCCTGAGTTGCATACAAGGCTGTCGCTTTTTGTCTGGGCTTGAATAGCGTACTAATTAATCTGGTAGAATTCATTTGTCTTAGTATACGATTCGTTATATCTTGCAAAAATAGCTTATTTCTATATTATAATGGCTGATAACATTATTTTTTTTATAGTTTTCTACATTACTTTTATTTTTTGTTATCTTTACGGTCGCTTACAACTTAACATCAAAGGCTATGAAGATAGGAATATTGACATCAGGAGGAGACTGTCCAGGAATAAACGCCACAATTAGAGGAGTTTGCAAAACAGCGATAAATCATTACGGTATGGAAGTTTATGGAATTCATAGCGGATTCCGGGGATTGCTGGACAATGACGTAGAACCATTGACAGAAAAATCATTATCGGGCTTGTTAAATCTGGGAGGACAATACTAGCACTTCCAGAGAAAAGCCATTCAAGAAACGCCTGTCGGCAGCCTCGGAGGACAAACCGGCTTTGATGTTAAAGAATATCCATGATCTAGGTCTGGACTGTATCGTATGTATCGGCGGAAACGGAACCCAAAAGACCGCAGCCAAACTGGCCCAAGCAGGTGTGAACGTTGTTTCTGTACCTAAAACAATAGATAACGATGTTTGGGGAACAGACGTTTCATTCGGATTCGATTCTGCCGTGACCATTGCTACCGATGCCATTGACCGGCTGCATTCTACAGCCAGTTCACACCAACGTGTCATGGTTATTGAAGTGATGGGACATAAAGCTGGCTGGATTGCACTTTATTCCGGAATGGCGGGAGGCGGTGACGTGATTCTTATTCCGGAACTGTCTTATGATATTCATAATATAGGCAATACCATCATTGAACGCTTGAAAAAAGGGAAGCCCTATTCCATTGTTGTTGTCGCAGAAGGCATCAAAACCATGGACGGCAAAAAAGCCGCCGAATATATAGCCCAAGAAATAGAATATGAAACCGGATTCGAGACCCGTGAAACTGTACTGGGATATATCCAGCGTGGCGGCTCTCCTACTCCCTACGACCGTAATCTGGCCACTCGTATGGGTGGACATGCCACAGAACTGATTGCTTCCGGACAATTCGGACGAATGGTCTCTCTGCAAGGTGCGGAAATTGGCTCCATCCCTCTGAATGAAGTGGCTGGTAAATTAAAACTTGTCAATGAGAACCATGACCTGATTGTACAAGGCAAACGGATGGGAATCTGCTTCGGATAAGAAGCAGATTCAATCCTTTTCCATATACTTGGATGGAGACACTCCGAATTGCTCGGTAAAATGCTTTCGGAGCGTACGTGTATCACTATATCCTACCATTTCGGCTATTTCCTGAATGGAATACCTGTTCTCCATAATAAGGGAGGCAGCCTTGCTCATCCGTACACTCCGAATCATATCAATAGCAGCCAGTTCGCTACGTTGCTTTATTTTTCTATAAAGGGTAGGCTGACTCATATTCAATTGCTCCGCCAACATTTTTACATTAAAGTTCTCATTCGCCAGATTAGCTTCTATGACATGAATAATTTGCTGTATAAAATCATCCGGAGCATTATTCCCATCCGCTTCCGGTTCACTTTCCTGCTGCTTCAACATCAACGTCTTTGTATATATCCTCTTCAGGCGTTCCCGCTGGAGTATCAGGTTCCGGACTTTTGCCTTCAATACCTCCGGATTGAAGGGTTTCATCATATAATCATCCACACCTATTTTTGAAGCCTGCAACACATCCGCATCCTCAGCCTTTGCCGTCAGCATCAAAATAGGGATATGTGCTGTCCGAGGCTGCTCACGCAATTCCCGGCAACAGGTAAACCCATCTTTTACAGGCATCATTATATCAGAAATAATCAAATCCGGAATTTTACTCATTGCCACATCACCCCCCTCTTCACCGTTTGCCGCCTCATATACGGCATAATCTTTACAGAATAAAGAACAGACATAATGCCGGATTTCCTCATTGTCCTCAATAACAAGAAGAGATGTTTTTTTATTCGAAGGCTTGTCTTCCTGCCCTTCCGCCTGCATTACCGGTAACGGAAGAGCATATTCCTCCATCTCCGGAGCACCAACAATCTCATACCGGTCCTCTGCAAAATGTGCATTTCCCTCAGGAATCAATAATGTGAAAGTGCTACCCTTTCCAAGAGTACTGTCCAAATTCACCGTGCCATGATGAAGATCCATCGTATTTTTAACAATACGCAAGCCTATACCTACCTTATTAGAAAACAAAGGTGTATTTTCTCCGGTAATAAATGATTCAAAAATCCTCCCCCGTAACTCTTCCGGTATTCCTTTACCTGTATCCGATATGATTATACTGCAAAATGAATATCCATCTATCTCGATACGGTTCATCTTAAAAATCACCTTTCCATTCGGAGATGTATACTTAAACGCATTAGATAATAAATTACGGATAGCCGAACTTATTTTTTCCACGTCTATCCATAGCAAAAGTGGCTCATTCAGCGATTCAACCGTAAAGTTAATCCCTTCTGTTTCTGCCAGTTCATGAAAAGGATCGGTTATCTGCTTTGCCAATACCACTATATCGACTTTCGAAATCCGGAGTTTAATCATACCTGCTTCAATCTTCTGCACATAAAGCAAATGATCGACCAATGTCTGCAAAGAGGTTCCATTGCGATACATGGCAGCCAGTTTAGTATAGACGGTGTCTGAAGGGCGGACGGTTCCTAACAATTCCTGCAGGGGAGATAAGATTAAAGTTAAAGGTGTACGCAACTCGTGAGCTGCATTCGTAAAGAAATTCTCGCGTTCCATCCGAATCTGCTTCTCCTTGTCACGCTCTACAGTAGCAGCAAATATCTCATGTTCCAAGCGCAACTCATGCTCCAACCTCTTTTGCCGTAATTTAATACGCTGCATAACCATATAAACTATTATCCTCCCAGCACCATCATACAGAAGCGGAAAAAAGAAAGTTTCACTCCAATGAGGCAAAATCTCTACTCTCAACGAGGTTATTTTACTGTCTCTTTCATCCGGATAAATATTTTTCACCTCAAAAACATATTCCCCGGCAGGAAGGTTAGCATACGAAACTTTTTCCCCTCCGTTGGCCACAAGCCAATCAGGCTGATAAGGACGAAGCCTGTAACTATACTTCTGCTGGCTTTCAGAATAAGAAAGGTTATTGAACGTCAGCGCAAAGTCACGATTCGCATGATTCAACCGGACAAAAGGCGTATAGAAAATACTTTGTGAAAGAATGGTCTGCCCATTGACCTCTCTTCCTATCTCTACAGGTTTATTATTTACCTCCAATCCGGTAATCACGACAGATTCGGAAGTGGTAAACGCTTTAATGTCATCGGGGTTAAAATAAGTAAGATTTTTATTATTTCCCCAAAACAGGACATCCTCCCAATGCAGGACAGAACGGTTACTGCCCGCAATGTAATAATTATAAAACAAATGCTGATGACGGCTATAACGGGAAATACCTGAATTAGAGCCCAACCAGATTTGCCCGTCCGCATCCTCAGTCATGCAACCAATAAAGTTACTGCACAATCCATCCCGGGTAGTATATACATGAGTTATCGCATCCTGTCCGGGAGAGAAAACTGCCAGACCGGCCATGTATCCGACATACAAATTACCATCGGACGAAGCTAATAATGAACGAACGGAATTCTCAGCCATACCATACTTCTTTTCATAGCCGGTCTGCAGTTCTTTTTCATTTATCACTTTACATATACCATAATTCGCAGTGCCCAGCCAAAGCGTATGATCGTCGGTTTCAGCCATAGCACGAATATAAAGAGGAGACAAGTTCTGTAATCCGGATACTTTGAAATGTATCTTCTTACCCCTGTTCGTTTCACGGTCGAATAACCAAAGTCCTTTATGTGTACCAATCCAAAAACGACCTTTGCTATCAAGAAATAAGGCCCAAACAGATGATTTGTTAAGGTCACCATCTTCCGTGATCAATCGCAATATCTTGAATGAGCGTTCTTTTTTATAATAACAGGTCAATGAACCATCTGAATTCCCAAACCATAAATTCCCTTTCTCATCTTTCAGACTGCACAACACAGTCTGTTGTTTTTCACATCTTTGATCTCCTACTTGAAAGAAAGTCTATTTTTTCCGTAAGTACCAAACGCTGTCCGGCTCCGCATAATTCCTTTATGGTATGTTGCCAACCAAAGATAATGATCGTCATCCGCTACAATAGAACAAATCTCATTATGCCTGTCCTGATAAAAACAATTATAAAACTGCATACGCAAATCCGACCAGATAACTCCTCCACCATCCGTACCAATCCACAGAATACCATGTGAATCGTAATAAGCCGCAATCATCCTCGTTTCAAGATTGCGGTACATCAAAGAAGAAGTGTTACTATAAACTTCTGTCAATATCTCGTCCTGATTATTTTTATCTATTGTCATCACCGTATATCCATTCCACGTTACGGCCAGATATTTATTCTCATTTAATCTGATAACACCGAAAACATCTGTATGAGAAAGTCTGTCGGATACCGGAGCCACATGATAAGTCAACTGCTTGATTTTCTTGGTTCGTTCATTGTAATAAATAACCCCATGAGCAATTGTAGAAATCCATATCCGACCATCATCATACAAAACAGAATTTACAGACAGACTACCGATACGCCCCAGGTCAATCACCCGAAAGGAATTCAGGTTTGTCGCATCCAGCAAGATAATTCTACCTTTTCATCAATCAGACAGATACTTTTTTTTATCCGAAGAATAAGTGATGGCAACCAAAAGATTATCCTGATTATTCCAGCCTGTATATTTTTCTTGAACCGGAGCCGAAGCTCACCCTCTTTTGATGCGCACCGCTTCATTAAATGCAGCTCACTCCCGGAAATCACCCAAACCAACGAATCATTCCTCTGCAACATCCCTCGAGATGGAATACCCTGTCCCGAAGAAGAAACCACAGACAAAAACCGTTCTTTTTTCAAATCAAATGCAGAAAAGACACCATTATCCACAAATGCCAGCACCCCGTCAAAAACCTCCTTTAAGTTTGAAATACTAGGATAACTCCTACTCCTTTCAAAATTTGTAATCCGCCTACCGTCATAACGGCTCAACCGTTTCGGGTTCCAAACCAAATGAAGCCTTCTTTATCCTTATAAACAGCAGATACGGTATTGTCGGCCAATCCGTTTTGCATATTGAGCAGATGCACATCTTTGCTTAAAAAAGCATAGCACACATCCGGCAGCAATATACATACTCCAATTATAACCAGTGATAAGATTTTAAGGTTCATATTTAATTCATTACCTGTAGCAAAGGAATAAAATAAAAAGAGATAACAACAAAAGATTCACCAAAAATATAGAGATGCATTAAACATGCATGCTGAATGAAATAAACGTGTATTAAGCCACGTCACTGATTAACATACATTTGCAATGTATTAACCTAATGTCTAATTAAAAAACAGAGAAGCATGAAAAAAATCTCAATTCTATTTTTGATATTGCTTTGCAACTGTACATTCCTGTACGCCCAGCAATTCAGCATCACCGGTGTAGTCACGGATAAAAAGCTCAAAGAGCCTATTATCGGTGCCAGTGTCATTGTCAAAGGGACAACCAATGGAACGGTGACAGACCTTGATGGAAAATTCACAATCCAAGCCTCAAAAAGCAGTGTGCTAATTGTTTCCTTTATCGGGTATACCCCCCAAGAATTTACAATCAATGGCAACCAAACTTTTTTATCAAATCTCTTTAGCGGAAGATACGCAAACGCTGGACGAAGTGGTGGTGGTTGGATTTGGTACGCAAAAGAAAGTGAACTTAACAGGAGCAGTTGCTACCGTGGATAAAAAAACACTGGAATCACGTCCTGTCACTTCAGTTTCACAAGCTCTTCAAGGAGTGATGCCAGGATTGAACATTGACATGAATGACAAAGGTGGACGATTAGACTATAATCCCACCATGAATATTCGTGGAACAGGAAATTTGAATACCGGATCCAGTGCCTCACCTTTAGTTTTAATTGATGGAGCCGAAGGAGACATAAACTCGTTAAATCCGCAGGATATCGCTAACATTTCCGTGTTAAAAGATGCTGCCGCATCTGCCATTTACGGTTCACGCGCTCCATTTGGCGTAATCTTGGTTACAACCAAATCAGGAGAAGCAGGAAAAGCCACCATTCAGTATTCAAACAATTTCAGATGGTCACGCCCCACCAACATTCCTGACATGCTCGACTCCTACCGCTTTGCCAATATTTCAATGCAGCACAAAAAAATTCAGGAAGCGGCACCACTTTTATTTTCACTGATGATACGATAGACCGCATTCAGAAATACATGGCGGGTGAATACCATACACCTCAGACCCCAATGGTTCACAAGGAAACAATTTTTTCCCTTTCAACGTCGCTTCCAATGATAATCAAAACTGGCCAAGAAACTTCATTGACAAAACATCTTTCGGACAAGAACATAATCTAAGTATCTCCGGAGGAGGTGAGAAAGTTAAATACTATCTATCGGGAGCTTTCCTTTCTCAAAACGGACAGATGAATTACTCTGACGAAAACAAAAAACGTTATAACATCAGTGGAAAGGTAACAGGACAAGTCACCAAATGGCTAAGTTTAGATTTTAACGCTCGTTTTATACGTTCAGATATAGAAATGCCAACTTTTGTGAAACTCTATGGCGACCTTTCTTTGCAGAAACGACCAAATTATATCCCATGATGCCTCTCTATGACAACAACGGACACTATACACGTAATCCTAAATTAATGCAATTAACTTCTGGAGGGCGTTCAAACAGCAGTAAAGACACCTACTTCACTTCCGGAGGTTTCCATCTGACTCCATTAAAAGGATTAGGTATTCACGGACAGGCGACTCTACGGACAGAAAGCTACCGCCACCAATATAATGTAAATAAAGTCTATCTCTATACCCGTGACAACCAACCCGTGGAAGAAGCATGGTTAGGAGGAGACCCCGATTTAGCAGCAGGAAAGACATTTGTGCAAAGTCAAACACAGCAAACTTCCATGATGACAACTTCACTATATGCAGATTATGAATATTCCTGGAACAAGCACAATTTCAAAGTTACAGCAGGTATGAATACCGAATATTATTACATCAACGAATTAATCGGCAAACGCTATGATGTCATCAACGAAAATGTCCCCAGTATCAATACGGCCACTGGTACAAGTGATTTGAAAGGCTCCTCAAAAGAATGGGCTACAATGGGATATTTTGCCCGTTTAAATTATGACTACGAAGGACGATACCTATTAGAAGGAAACATTCGTCGCGATGGAACTTCACGCTTCCGCGGTAACCAACGATGGGGCACATTTCCCTCTGTTCTATAGGTTGGAACATCGCCCGCGAAGCATTCTGGAGTCCGGCAGAAGCATATGTCAACCTGTTAAAACTACGTTTTTCTTACGGTAGCCTAGGCAATCAGAATACAGATAATTATTATCCTACTTATTCTATTCAAAATATAACTGTAGGTAGCGTAGATGCCGGCGGACGCTGGCTGCTTGACTTAGCCAACAAGTCCAATATAGCATCTTCCCCCGGTCTCGTCAGTTCCTTGCTCACATGGGAACGTGTCACCAGCTATAATGCAGGACTTGACTTTGGTGCATTTAACAATCGTCTGAACGGATACGTTGAATACTACATTCGTGATACCAAAGACATGGTAGGACCTGCCGAAGAAATAACTCCATTAGTAGGAGCATCAGCTCCCAAAATGAATAATACCTCTTTACGAACCAAAGGCTGGGAATTACAACTAACTTGGCAGGACAGAATTGGTAAAGTAGGGTATCATGCTTCTTTCAATCTATCTGATGCTCAAACAGAAGTAACAGAATATCCCAATCCTGATAAAACATTTTACACCAAAGATGGAGACGGAAACACCATTGAAAATTATTGGAAAGGGAAAAAATTAGGCGAAATATGGGGATTCAAAACAGTAGGCATAGCAAAAACCGATGAAGAAATGCAATCATGGATAGCCCAACATGACCAAAGCAAATTACCCAATGTAGGAAACAATATTTGGAAAGCCGGTGATATCATGTACGCTAACCTGGATGACAATCCTGCCATAGAAAAAGGTACGTCTGCCACTGATCCGAAAGATTTAACCATTATTGGAAATTACACACCCCGCTTTCGTTTTGGCTTCTCATTAGGAGCTGACTATAAAGGATTTGATATCAATCTAATGTTCCAGGGCGTAGCCAAACGTGACGTTTGGGTAGGAGGCGACGACAGAACCGCTTATTCTAAAGGTATGATTTTCTGGGGTATCAACGGGGGGCAATGGGATTCCACCGGATACGAAGAACACATGGATTACTTCCGTCCTGAAGGAGATGAAATGGGAGCAAATCTCAATGCTTATTATCCGCGCCCCATTATTGGAAGTAAACAAAACCAGCAGGTACAAAGTCGTTACTTGCAGAATGCAGCTTACATCCGCTTGAAAAACATACAAATAGGTTACACGTTGCCTAAAGCATGGATACAAAAAGCTAACCTGGAGAAAGTACGACTATTCTTCTCCGGAGATAATTTATGGACTGGTACCAAGATGAGTAAAAATTTTGATCCAGAACTAATTTACCAAACGGTATGAGTTATCCGTTAAGCTATACTCTATCATGTGGAATTAATATTACATTATAAACTTTAAATAAATCATAATCATGAAATTAAAATACATCATACTCCCTATAATAGCAACTTCATTCGCTATAAGCTCATGTAACGATTTTCTAGATAGAGAACCATTGACAGACAATGTGAATGAAGGTTTTTTCACAGAACCAAGCCAATTGCAGGCTTATTGTAACAAGAAATACGAACTATTGCCCGATTTCAAAGACACCAATCTTTTTACCAACGATCAAACCAGTGATAACCAAGCAGGAACAGATCCTGTAGATTTCTTTCTACCGCAACGTATCAAAGTTGCCGCCACAGGAAGTTATAATCGGCAAGGACATTTGACGCGACTGTAACCGATTGTTATATTACGCTTTGGAAAATATCCAAAAAGGGGAACTGGAAGATACCCGCGAAACTCAGCAATATATCGGTGAGATTTACTTCTTCAGAGCTTACATCTATTTCGAATATTTGAGGAAATTCGGAGATTTTCCCATTATCAAATCAGAACTTAGCGCAGATGATTATGCCGCCAATGTGGAAGCAAACAAACGTAAGCCACGTAATGAAGTGGCCCGATTTATTCTAGAAGACCTGAACGAAGCCATTGCCCGATTATTACCGCGCAGTAATAATCTGACCAATCACCGTCTGAACAGAGAGTGTGCCTATCTATTTAAATCACGTGTAGCCCTGTATGAAGCAAGTTGGGAAACCTACCATCAAGGAACCGCACGAGTACCAGGTGGTCCGGGCTGGCCGGGCGGTACTTTCAATGGCAACCTTAATACTGAAATAGATTTCTTCCTGACTGAAGCGATGGCATCTGCCAAAGAAGTGGCAGAAGCAATACAAATCTCTGATAAAATAGAAGATTATATGAATATGTTCAATCAATATGATCTTTCTTCCAACAAAGAGGTATTATTATGGCGTATGTATAGTGCGGATGCCAAAGTGAATAGCTTAGTAGAAGGCAATTATCATAGCATATACAATGAAAACGGTGAAGGCTGTGTGGGACAAGGTGGAGGTTATACACGATCCATGGTTGAAACTTTCCTAACTACCAATGGCCTGCCTATTTATGCACCAGAAAATACAGAATACAAAGGCGACAAGAGTATCCCCGATGTAATGGAGAATCGTGATTTACGCCTTGTAGAATCAACATTCAAACCGGGTGATATGGTTTGGAGAGGTGGTAATATGGACCAAGACGGAAGAATGGTCTATGCAAATCTACTACAAGCTTATCAAAACTTAAGCAGAACAGCTACAGGATATTTAGTTCGTAAAGGATGGAGAGACAGCAATGTAGCTCCAGCGGATAATTCACCTTTGGCTTATATGATATTCCGCGCCAGCGAAGCATATCTCAACTATATGGAAGCTGACTATATGAAAAACAAAAATCTAGATGATTATAGCAAAAAATACTGGAGAGCTTTGAGAAAGCGTGCCGGCGTAATCAGAAAACTTCCAAGAAAACTATCGATGCAACAGATCTAAGTAAAGAAAACGATCTGGCTGTTTGGTCCGGAAGTCAGATGATAGACAAAACTTTATATAATATCCGCCGTGAACGACGTTGCGAATTTATAGCAGAAGGCATGCGTAAAGATGATCTTTTACGCTGGCGTTCACTAGATAAAATGAAAAACTATCAAACAGAAGGATTCAATTGGCAAGAGTATCAAAAAGAGCCTTACTATGTGAAACAATTGGCTGCCGGCTTAGTGGTTAGTAATTCTAAATATTTACGTCCGCATTTTGCCAACGAACTGATCATTACCAACAATGGCTACAACTTTGAAGAAGCGAATTACCTGACCCCTATCTCTTATGACGTATTCCGTCTTTCAACCCCTGAGAAAGGAGGCGATATTTCCACTTCCGTTGTTTATCAAAATCCAGGCTGGCCTGTCGGTGCCAATCAATATGCTCTGCAATAGGTTTAGATAAAATAACTCAAAAAGGGTGTAGTTTAATTCGTTACAATGTATTCTTATTGTACCTTTGGACACACCCTTTACCAATATCATACCGAATTAATATGAAATTTTTCTCTAAAAAAACATTTTTCATCTTTCCGTTCTTGACTTCTATCTATTTACAAGCTCAAGAAAAACCTAACCTGGTCTTCATCATGGCAGATCAATGGAGAGGAGATGCTTTAGGTTGTCTCGGAAAAGAACCTGTCAAAACACCTTGCCTGGACCAACTGGCCCGTGAAGGAGTGAATTTCACCAATGCTGTCAGCAGCTATCCCGTATCTTCACCGGCACGAGGCATGTTGATGACAGGCATGTATCCGCATAAGAACAAAGTAACAGGCAATTGCAATTCTGCCAACGCTCCTTATGGAGTAGAACTTCCACAAGATGCACGCTGCTGGAGTGATATACTTAAAGCCAATGGATACCAAACAGGATATATCGGCAAATGGCATCTGGATGCTCCTTATGAACCATACATAGATACTTACAACAACCATGGTGCAGTTGCTTGGAACGAATGGTGTCCAAAAGAACGCCGGCACGGTTTTGACTATTGGACCGCTTATGGCACTTACGACTACCATTTAAAACCCATGTACTGGGACACTGATGCTCCCCGGGACAGTTTTTATTATGTCAATCAATGGGGACCGGAGTATGAAGCGACAAAGCGATTGAGTACCTCAACGGGCATATAGATAAAACGCAGCCATTTGCCTTAGTCGTATCCATGAACCCTCCACACACCGGTTACGAGTTGGTGCCCGACCGATACAAGGAGATGTATAAAAACCTGAATGTAGAGGCATTATGTGCCAACCGTCCCGACATTCCCGCCAAAGGCACTGAAATGGGTGACTATTTCCGAAACAATATCCGCAATTACTATGCCTGCATGACCGGAGTCGATGAAAATATAGGTCGGATAATCAACGAATTGAAACGTTTGGGTTTATTAAAAAATACTATTGTAGTATTCACTTCTGACCACGGCATCTGCATGGGGGCTCATGAACAAGCCGGAAAAGATATCTTTTATGAGGAATCCATGCGAATTCCCGTCCTTATCTCATGGCCGGAAAAAATAAAGCCGAAAACCGACCGAACAACCATGATAGCTTTTGCCGACTTGTATCCGACCCTGCTTTCCATCATGGGCTTTCAGCAACAAATACCGGAAGAAGTACAAACATTCAACCTTGCTTACCGTTCTCCTCTGCGGAAAAGAAAACAACCGCATTGTCCAACCTTATTATTACATACAGTCATCCAATCCGGCAACAGGCTACCGGGGATTACGCACCGCTACACATACGTTTACTATCCATGCAACCGATGGTAAGGTAGATAAGATTATTCTATTCGACAGGAGATCAGACCCTTACCAAATGAATAATATAGCTATGCAGCATCCCAAACTGGTAAACCGATTGAAAAGCCAATTAAAAACATGGCTGCAAAAAACAGAAGATCCATTTTTTAATTATTTATAACCTATGAAGATACTATATACATCCCTTCTCTTCCTTATGAACTGTGTACTGAGTGTTGCACAACCGGAAGTCATTATACCCAAACCGCATCAATTGAAATGGCACGAAGCGGAAATGGGAGCCGTATTTCATTATGACCTCCACGTATTCGACGGCATCCGCTACGGACAAGGCAATAACCGTATCAGCCCCATTGAAGATTATAATATATTTAATCCTACCCAACTGGATACTGACCAATGGATCAGCAGCCAAAGCCGCAGGCTGCAAATTCGCCGTACTCACAGCCACGCATGAAACCGGCTTCGGATTGTGGCAAAGTGACGTAAACCCATACTGCCTGAAAGCTGTAAAATGGCGTGATGGCAAAGGAGACATTGTCCGCGACTTTGTCAACTCCTGCCGTAAGTATGGTATCCACCGGGCATCTATGTAGCATCCGGTGGAATTCACTTCTAGGTATCCATAATTTCAAGGTAGCCGGTGACGGAGAATTTGCCGCCAACCGACAGGCGTGGTATAAACGCTTCTGCGAGAAAATGGTGGAAGAACTTTGTACCCGCTATGGAGATTTATATATGATTTGGTTTGATGGCGGAGCCGATGACCCACGAGGTGACGGTCCTGATGTGGAACCATCGTCAATAAATACCAACAACTGCCTGTTCTACCACAACATAGACCGTGCTGATTTCCGCTGGGGAGGTTCAGAAACCGGCACAGTGGGATACCCCTGCTGGTCCACTTTTCCGGCCCCCTGTTCACATCATAAACGTATTGAAAGCCAAAAAGACCAAATAGCCTTATTAAAACAAGGTGATCCCGAAGGCAAATACTGGGTACCAGCTATGGCAGACAGCCCCCTGCGTGGTGCCAACGGCCGCCACGAATGGTTTTGGGAACCCGATGACGAGAATAATATCTATCCATTGACAACGTTGATGGATATGTACGAAAAATCAGTGGGCCGCAACGCTACGTTAATCATCGGGCTGACCCCCGATCCCGATGGGCTATTGCCGGCAGGTGACGAACAGCGTTTAAAAGAATGGGGAGAAGAAATAAACCGGCGCTTTGGTACACCATTGGCGGAAACCCAAGGCCGGAGGCAACGGCTTACGCTGAATCTGAATGAAAAACAACCGGTCAACTACTGCATCATCCAAGAAGACATTGCCAAAGGCGAAAGAATACGCCAATACAAGATAGAAGCGAAAGTCAACGGAAAATGGCAGACAGTGTGCTCCGGCGAGTCTGTGGGACACAAACGCATTGCACACTTCGAACCGGTAGAAACCACCGCCTTGCGCCTCACCGTAACCCAATCCGTTGCCTTACCCGAAATCAGACATTTCAGTGCCTATAACGTAACCCTCAAATAAAAAATCATGAGAGAATATAAAGCAATATTCATTTGTATCCTGATTTGCAATGTATTTGTTTGTCCGAAATCCTTCGGGCAAACAGATTACACATATGAAAAAGGAAAGTCATTCAAGAACACAAACGCTTTGTCAATGACAGATACGATTGATTTAACTTCCATTTCTTCTCCCATATCCTATAAGAAATCCATACCCGGACAAACCCAGACTATTGCCTGTCCGGTACGGTTACCCGGGTACGTCCGAGGTATTTTCTTCAGCCGAGACTCCCGTCCGTAGATTTTGAATGGCCCAACAATACCAACCGGCTCCTACCTTGGGTGTTCAACGATTTAAAAGAATTAACCGACACCCGCTATCCGGGAATACCTTCCAATGCAACCCCATCTACGTTGGGAGATGCATTACTGCTGGAACTGACAAACGGAGAATACTTGTTTGCCAAAGCTGTTGCCGGCCGTAACAGTTTAAGCTGGCTGCAAGTAAACGATAACGGCTCTGTCACCCTATATGTATCCACCTTAGGAAAAGACTATCTGAAACCGGAAGTCCCTCTTCTACTCATCCGACAAGGAAAAGATATTTATTCAACCATTCGGCAAGCCTATCAAGCGCTGATGAAAAATACAGAAGCCGCCGACTTAAAAAGCCGCACAGCCAAGGAATATTTCGAAGCTTTCCGCTATCTCGGTTGGTGTACATGGGAACATTATCATGATGATATAAACGAATCCAAGGTAATAAACGATATGAAAACGATAGAGGCATCCGGCATTCCTATCCGGTATGTACTGATTGACGACGGTCATCTCGCCCACAAGAACAGGCAACTGACCGGTTTCATACCGGATAAACAACGTTTCCCGTCGGGATGGAAAAAAATCATGTCATACAAAAAAGAAAATAAAATCAAATGGATCGGACTGTGGTACAGCCTTTCGGGATACTGGATGGGATTATCCCCCGAAAACGGATTTCCACAAGTCGTCCGACAAGCCTATACCCACACGCCGGCAGCCTTCTGCAGGAACGGACAGCACCCGCATCCGTTCCTTCTATCGCTACTACATCAGCACCTTAAAAGAACAAGGATTCGATTTTCTGAAAGTAGATAACCAAGCTTTTACGCTGCCACTCTACATGGGAGGGCATGAAAGTATCCGCCAGGCAACCGACTGTAACCGAAGCCTGGAAGCCGAGATCCACCGGCAAAATATGGGATTAATGAACTGTATGGCACAGAACGTCATCAATACCGACCATACGTCATACAGCAACAGCACCCGTGTCAGCATAGACTATAAGAAATATGATGAGGATATGGCAAAATCACATCTATTCCAGTCTTATACCAATACCCTGCTACTAGGACAAACCGTATGGCCCGACCATGATATGTTTCATTCCTGCGATACCGTTTGCGGCACTTTGATGGCACGTTCCAAGGCCATTTCCGGAGGTCCGGTCTACCTGTCGGACGCCCCCCGGGGACTTTATCAAGGAAAACATCTTTCCCTTAATTGACAAACAAGGCAAACTGTTCCGCCCCGAAGCTCCTGCCGTACCTATGCCGGAATCTATACTGACCAATCCATTATGGAGTGGAAAAGCATATCGAGTAGCAGCTCCCTCAGGCAACGGAGCAATGACATTAATCTGTTACAACCTGAATGCTTCCCCCCGACATCAGCAAGTCCAGGCCACTATAAAAAAAGAAGATTATTCTCTTCGGAACAGTTTTGAGAAAATGTCTGCCACCCCCGAAGAACGCGTGCTGCTTTATAATTGGGAATCACAAAAGGCAGAAGAACTATCAGACAGCAGTACATTCGAACTTATCGGATTTACAGACAAACTGTTTCATCTCTGCCCATACGGAAAGGATGGGCAGTCATTGGCATACAGGAAAAGTATCTGTCCCCGGCCACCGTCCAAACTATCTCTTTAACAGAGAACCGCTTGGTGCTAAACGTACTATGTACAGGTACACTAAAAGTATGGATAGAAAATTCCGGCAAGCAAGAACTGAGAAGTATTTCCATAGATACCCCCCAAAAAATTGTAATCGAAAAATAACTTATAAAACCAGCCGATAATGAATAAAAAACTACTTGTATCATTTCGCTCTCGCTTCCTTAACAGGAATCTCGACGCAAGCAAAAGAAAAAATGTCTTCAGAAACAACCCAACAACGTCCCAATATCATCTTATTTATGGTGGACGACATGGGTTGGCAAGATACATCCTTACCTTTCTGGACACAGAAAACACATTATAATGAAGCCTACGAAACTCCCAATATGGAACGTCTGGCCAAGAAAGGGATGATGTTCACACAAGCATACGCCTGCAATATCAGTTCCGCTACCCGTTGCAGTCTGATAACGGGTGCTAACAACACCCGACATCGTGTAACAAACTGGACACTTGAAAAAAACAAAGCTACCGACAGACCAAGCAATACAATACAATTGCCAGACTGGAACTACAACGGAGTCAGCCAAGTAACAGGAACGCCCAATACCTTTGTCGGCACTTCTTTCGTTGAGTTACTCAGACAGAACGGTTATCATACCATCACTGCGGAAAAGCTCATTTCGGTTCTATTGACACACCGGGAGAGAACCCTACATTGGGGGTTTGAAGTAAATATAGCCGGACATGCCGCCGGTGGTCTGGCTACTTATCTGAGCGAACAGAACTACGGGCACACCCGCGATGGAAAGCCCTATTCACTAATGGCCATCCCCGGCTTGGAAGATTATTGGGGAACAGGTATATTTGCAACAGAAGCCCTGACACAAGAAGCTATCAAAGCATTGGACAAAGCAAAAAAGTACAATCAACCTTTTTATCTATATATGGCACATTATGCCATCCACGTTCCTGTTGACAAAGATATGCGCTTCTTCCCCAAGTATATTAAAAAAGGACTTAGTGACAAAGAAGCCGCATATGCATCCTTAATTGAAGGAATGGATAAAAGTCTGGGGGATTTGATGAACTGGTTGGAAAAAAATGATGAAGCAGACAATACCGTTATTATTTTTATGAGTGACAACGGAGGCTAGCTGCCGAACCCGGATGGCGCGACGGACAAATTCACACTCAAAACGCTCCTCTCAATAGTGGCAAAGGCTCCTTATATGAAGGAGGAATACGCGAACCAATGATTGTAAGCTGGCCCGGAGTAGTCACCCCGGATACTCGTTGTGACAAATATCTTATAATTGAAGATTTTTATCCTACCATACTTGAAATGGCGGGTATCACAAACTATGAGACAGTCAACCCTATAGACGGTATCAGCTTTATGCCCCTGCTGAAAGGTACAGGAGACCCGTCCAAAGGACGCGCACTGGTATGGAATTTCCCTAATATCTGGGGTAATGACGGACCAGGCATCAATCTGGACTGCTCTATCCGCAAAGACGAATGGAAACTGGTCTATTATTATGAAACCGGTAAAAAAGAACTTTTCAACATACCAAATGATATCAGTGAAAAAAATGATGTAGCAAAGCAACATCCCGGCATCGTAAAACGGCTCTCCAAGGAATTAGGGAACTATTTGCGAGCAACAGGAGGACAACGTCCCACATTCAAAGCCACAGGAAAAACCTGCCCATGGCCTGATGAAATCTAATTCCCGTCAGTATATGAAATATGCCCGACTACATTTTCTTGATGTAATCGGGCATATTCCAATGTATTATGTATTCCTGCCGGACATACCCAAAACCACCGGAATAGCTAATTAATAAATTATAAACAATATCGATAAAATCCGCTAAGCGTTTTCCTTAAAAGCCTTTTCTTCCGCTTCACTGATTATCTGCTCGACCACATCCGTTTTCTTAATCTCCTCCAAAGAAAGATCCGGAGTAACGGTCCCACTGTCTGAAGGCTTACTATCAGAAACCGTTACCTCCTCCTGAGGCAACTCACGGGCAGTCTTAGCCGCAAAAATACATTCAATAAAGCCGGAATCATTCTTTATTTTTCCCAAAGCCACACGCGCAGCCATTTGCTGAGACTCTTTTTTAGAATAACCGGTTCCTTTTCCTCCCGAAATACCTTCCACCAGAACTTCACTCTCGAAAGTCGGATTATATCCCTGATCGTGTGATTGGGTTATCAGCTCAAAGGTAACCTCAAAACGATTTTTCTGGCTCCATTCTATCAACTTGGATTTAAAGTTTACCTCCTTACGGGAAATCTTCTCCAAATTTATATAAGGCCCAATAATACGATGCTCCATGAAATATTTACAGGCACGATATCCCCTGTCTAGATAAATAGCACCTACCAAATGCTTCGAATGCATTGCCGCACATATAGCTGTTATGAGAAGACTGGCGGGCCGTATACTTGATCAGCTTATCCAAACCAATCTCTATAGCCAAACGATTCAATGTTTCACGCTGCACTATTTTAGAGCGGGTATTCGATGAGAAAACCCTCACGCTTTCCTTCAAACCTTTTGTAAACAATATCTGCCACCACAGCATCCAGAATAGCATCCCCCAAGAATTCCAAACGCTCATTATTAAGCAAACGCCCCTTTTCAGACTTCACTGATAAAGATTTGTGAAGCAAAGCCTGTTCGTAGATGCTAATGTCTTTGGGATAGAATCCAAGCATCTTATAAAAACGAAGATAAGACTCCCTATCCTTACGAAAAAGAAGTCTTATCCTATCCTTTATATTGCTAAACACGATTATTCAGCATATTTTTTTACGATTACACATGCATTATGTCCACCAAAACCGAAGGTATTGCTCAATGCAGCGTTTACTGTACGTTTCTGAGCTTCGTTGAACGTGAAGTTCAAGTTATAATCAATGTTTTCATCATTATCACCTTCCTCATGGTTGATAGTGGGCGGAACAATGTCATTCTTCACAGCCAATACGCTGGCAATAGCTTCTACCGCACCGGCAGCACCCAACAAGTGTCCTGTCATAGATTAGTAGAGCTGATATTCAGTTTATAAGCGTGATCTCCAAATACATCCTTGATAGCTTTCACTTCTGAAACATCACCTACAGGAGTTGAAGTTCCATGTACATTGATATAATCAATATCTTCCGGTTTCAATTCCGCATCTTCCAATGCGTTCAACATAACCAGTTTAGCGCCTAATCCTTCCGGATGAGAAGCTGTCAAGTGATAAGCGTCGGCAGAAGCGCCTACACCGGCAAGTTCCGCATAAATCTTGGCACCACGTGCTTTTGCATGTTCCAATTCTTCCAAAATCAGACAGCCTGCGCCTTCACCCATCACAAAGCCATCACGGCTTGCACTAAACGGGCGGGATGCACGTTCCGGATCATCATTACGGGTAGACAAAGCATGCATAGCGTTAAAACCGCCCAAACCAGCTTCAAAAATAGCAGCTTCCGCACCACCTGCCACAATTACATTTGCTTTACCCAAACGGATATAGTTAAATGCATCGGCAATAGCATTTGATGAAGATGCACAGGCAGAAGTTGTTGTGAAGTTAGGACCGTGGAAACCATACATGATAGAGATCTGTCCCGATGCAATATCAGCTATCATTTTGGGGATGAAGAATGGGTTGAATTTCGGTCCGACAGTATCTTTATTCAGTGTATAATTAGCTACTTCCTCTTCAAAAGTATGAATACCTCCGATACCTACACCGTAAATTACACCTATTCTATTCAAATCTTCTTTTTCGAGGTCCATTCCAGAATCCTCCACCGCTTCTTTAGCAGCTGCAATGGCATACTGTGTATACAGATCCATTTTGCGAAGTTCTTTACGGTCAATGTAATCAGTTCCATTGAAATTTTTCACTTCGCATGCAAAATGAGTCTTGAATTTAGACGCATCGAAATGAGTAATAGGTCCTGCCCCGCTTACCCCCCTTCACCAGGTTGTCCCATGTTTCTGCAACATTGTTACCTACAGGAGTAAGAGCACCAAGACCTGTTACTACTACTCTTTTAATTCCATATTATAAAATAAGGATAATTACTTAGCGTTAGCTTCGATATAAGAAACGGCGTCACCTACTGTACCAATTTTCTCAGCTTGATCATCAGGAATAGAAATACCGAATTCTTTTTCGAATTCCATAATCAGTTCTACAGTATCCAGTGAATCTGCGCCCAGATCGTTAGTGAAGCTTGCTTCTGTTGTAACTTCTGATTCTTCTACACCTAATTTATCAACGATAATAGCTTTTACTCTTGATGCAATTTCAGACATAACTTTAATTTTTTTAGTTAATAAATTGAATTATTTTTATTTTCTTTTGCGGTTGCAAAGGAATAAATATTTCTTGGGCTGAGCAAATATTCAGGCAAATAAATGCAGAATTTTGCACATTTTTTTTGTTTTATGTGCACCAAAATAGAGAACATCATGAAGAAAATCGCAATTTTAGCTTCAGGAGAAGGCACGAATGCTGAAAGAATTATTCGGTATTTTTTAGAGAAAAGAACAGCTGAAGTAGCATTGGTTATCGTCAACAAAGCACAGGCCGGTGTACTCAAGCGAGCTGAAAGACTGAGTGTTCCGTCACTTATCCTCACAGCCCAAGACTTTGCCGACGGGAAAGCACTGGAAATACTGCACCAATATCATATTGACTTTATTGTACTGGCAGGCTTCCTCTTGAAAGTACCTGATGCCATTTTGCATGATTATCCGAATAAAATAGTAAATATTCATCCGGCCCTCCTTCCCAAGTTCGGTGGTAAAGGTATGTACGGTTCCCGCGTGCACCAAGCTGTCATAGCTTCCCATGAAAAGGAAAGCGGCATCACCATCCATTATATAAATGAACGATATGATGAAGGAAATACCATTTTCCAAGCCACCTGTCCGGTATTGCCCACTGACACGCCAGATACATTGGCAATACGGGTGCACCAGTTGGAATACGAATATTTCCCTCGGGTGATTGAAGCGACTATTCTAGGCAAAAATCTTTCAATCTAATACGAAAAAACTGAAGAGCTTTGCCTATCCGATAATTGACAGTCTGCACCGACACCTCCAGCTTGTCAGCAATTTCTTTATGGGTCAGTTGTTTATACCGACTCATAACATATACTCTTTGCAGTTCTTTAGGAAGAGAATGAAGGGCTTCCATATAGGTATTAAACAACTCCGTGCCATAACAAGAATCCAATGCCGGCAGAGATTTCAACTGTTGGCTCTGATATTCTTCATATACCTGACGGGTAATATGGGAACGGGTGATTGAATTCAATGCCCTGTTCCTGACACTGGTAAATAAGAAAGATTTCAGCGACAAGTCCTCTACCAGCAACTCACGTTTTTCCCACACATACATCATCAAATCCTGCACTATCTCTTCAGCCTCTTCAAGAGAAACATACGAGGAACAAAACAAACATAGCGGCTTGTAATAAGAAGCATAAACCAGGGAAAATACTTTTTGATCTCCCGACTTCAAGGTTTTAATAATTAAGCGGTTATCATTAAGGTTCATAGGTCATTTTTAATTTAAGGTTACACAAACATAAGTATTTATTTCAAAATAAGAAAACAAGAATGAGATAAAATACAAAAAATATAAGTTTTTGTTTAGTAACCCGGTTATGATATTTGTATTAATAATGTTGACCGACTTAAAGAGAGATTAACAGAAACCTTAATAAATAAACCTTGATAAGTTAACCTTAAACTGAATGCCTATGCGAAAAACTATCAAATCAAACCCATTGGGTAAACATGCCCAATTATCAACAAACCTATTATTTAATCTGAAAACAAAAATCTAATTAAGAACGAACCTCAAAATCTAACCTTATGAGACGAATTTTTACTTTTTTCCTGACATTCCTATTGGGAGTGTTTGTAACAGCATTGTATGCACAAACGCATACTGTCAGCGGTACTGTAATAGATAAAGACGCTAACGAACCTCTGATCGGCGCAAACGTATTAATTAAAGGTACAACTATCGGAACAGTGACCGACCTCGACGGAAAGTATACCCTGCAAGCCGGTGACAAAGACATTCTGGTATTCTCCTATTTAAGTATGAAAACCATAGAGGAACCTGTAAACGGACGTACAGTAATCAACGTAAAAATGGCATCGGATACAGAAACACTGGGTGAAGTCGTAGTAACGGCAATGGGTATTAAACGCCAATCCGAAACACTGACCTATTCTGCGCAAACAGTAGGAGGTAAAGACGTTAATGACATCAAGAGCGTCAATATGATTAACTCCCTGCAAGGTAAAAGTGCCGGTATGATGATCACACCGAACTCAACCGGAGCCGGCGGTTCTTCCAAGATTCTGTTCCGTGGCAATAAGTCCATCAGCGGTAACAACCAACCGTTAGTAGTAGTAGACGGAGTTCCTGTCATGATGAATATCACCAACTCACAAGTAGACAGCAACTACGGAGGCCAGCGAGACGGTGGTGACGCCATGTCTACAATCAATCCGGACGACATCGCCCAAATCACTTTGCTGAAAGGTGCATCGGCAGCAGCGCTTTATGGTGCGGTAGCAGCCAATGGCGCCATTATGATTACCACCAAATCAGCACAGTCGGGTAAAGTTTCCGTTAATGTATCCAGCAACACCACGATGGAGAGCCCAATGGTGCTACCCGAATTCCAGACTACTTATGGAATGAGCGACAACGGTACTTTCAGCTGGGGTGAGAAACTAAGCAGCAAAGCTCCAAACTATGCAAAAAAATTCTTCCGTACCGGATTTACAACGAATAACTCCATCTCCTTAAGCGGAGGCAATGAAAATATCCAATCTTATTTTTCCTATGCCAATGTCTATTCACAAGGCATCACTCCCCAGAATGACTACCGAAGCCACAATTTGAATTCAAAAGTAGGTTTCAATATTCTGAAAGACATTCATATTGATTTCACGGCCAAGTTTACCAACCAGCACATCACCAATCAGGCAGCTGCCGGTTACTTATGGAATCCGCTGACCGGTGTTTATCTCTTCCCTAGAGGAGAAGACTGGAATGGCTATAAAGAGAACTTCGAGGTATATGATCCCGCAAGAGGCTGCTATGTCCAAAACTGGACAAATACACAACAACAGCAATTCGGTAATCCATATTGGATGTTGAACAGACAGACCCCTATCACCGACCGTAACCGCTATGAATTCGGCGGAAGCATCAAATGGAACATTACTCCGGATCTGAATATCCAAGGACGTATGCGTTACGAAAGAGGAGAAGAACACTGGGTACACAATGCTTACGCATCCAGCGTAGGAAACCTTTATCCGATGGGACGCATGAAAGACAACCGCTATTTCAGCGACCAACTTTATGGCGATGTTTTAGTAAGCTACAACCATACATTCAATGATTTTTCTCTATCCGCTACCGCAGGTTCCAGTTTTACAAAAACCAAAACCTCTCATGTAGACCTATGGGGCGAGGGTTCCCAGTTCTCACAGCCCGGTTCCGGAAACATTTTTTATCCGAACATCTTTACTCCGAACAACTATTATGGCAATATGTCCACCGTAGGCAAAGATGACAACTGGATGACCCAAAAACGGCTGAACTCAGTATTCGCCACCGCACAACTCGGTTACCGTGAAGGCATATTCCTTGATATATCAGCACGTAATGACTGGTCTTCGGCATTGGCTTTCACAGAAAGCTGTTCATTCTTTTATCCCTCTTTTGGAGGTAGTGTCCTGCTGAACAAATTTGTAGATATGGGTAAGAACATTGATTTGTTCAAATTCCGTGCAAGCTATTCTATCGTAGGTAATGACGTACCTGTATTCATGAGTAATCTGCTCTATTCTCTAGGTTCTCAAGGTGCCATCACTCCCCCCGACAAAGCTCCATTCAGAACATTGAAGCCGGAAAAAACCCATTCTTTAGAAATTGGTTTTGACGGTACATTCTTACAGAACCGACTGAATATCAACCTGACTTATTATAAAACCAACACTAAAAATCAGTTCTTCTCCGTTGCGGCTCCTTACGAATCAGGCTTGAGAAACCGTTATGTAAACGCCGGTAATGTAGAAAACAAAGGCTTTGAATTCAATATCGGATGGTACGAGCAGTTCACTGACAACTTCAGCTGGAGTACCAACCTGAACTTCTCTTATAATGATAATAAAATCAAAGAATTGGTAGATGACCTTCCCAACGGACTGACATTGACCGATTTCGGAGGTGCAAAAGTTATATTGAAAGAAGGCGGCCACTACGGAGATCTGTATGTACGTCATCTGATGCGTGATGAAAACGGCAAACCCTTGCAAAACGAAAAAGGAGAGCCTATCGTAAGTGGTGATTCTATGGACGAACTGGAATACGCAGCAATATGAATGCCAAAGTAAATATGGGATGGACAAACACATTCCGCTACAAAGACTTCTCACTATCGTTCCTGATTGATGCTAAATTCGGTGGAAAAGTGATTAGTATGACCGAAGCCGCCTTGGACGGATGGGGCGTATCGAAACGTTCAGGTGAAGCCCGTGATGCCGGCGGTATTACAGTGGACGGAGTAAAATTTGATGCCGACAAGTACTATCGTACCACCGGTAACAACAACTTCAACAGTCCATACGCTGTGGAAAACTATGTTTATGATGCTACCAATATACGTCTTCGTGAAGTGACTTTCGGTTATACCTTCCGTAACTTGCTGGGTGCAGGCAAGAACCTGACAGCAGCCATCATCGGCCGCAACCTGTTTTTCTTCCATAAAGACGCCCCGATGGATCCGGATGTATCGGCAGGTACAGGTAATGGAATACAAGGTGTAGATATGTTTGCACTGCCTACCTCACGCAGCTTTGGTCTTAATTTAAAACTTAACTTCTAATGCTTGAAACTATGAAACGGAATAAAGATATTAACATACGCCTTCTTAATGGCAATCCCCATGACTACAGGAAACATCTTTTCTTCCTGTACAGACGACTTCGAGAAATTGAATACCAGTAACATACAGGTAGATCCGGCAGACCTTCCTTTTGCCGCACAATGTACCGAACCGATGACCTACTGTTATCCTCCTCAGCAAAATATGTTCCAGTTTTGGACCAACCTGACTATTGACCTTTATGGAGGTTATTTTATGACTCCCAACGGTAACTTCACCAACGGTGATATGGGAGAGAACCGGGGACATAGCGGTGGTATGTACGAAAACTATTATCTCCATATTTTCAATAACACCCGCCGCATCATCGCACAATGTGACGCCAGTGGTGAAAGAGGCTGTCAGGAGGTGATGCGTATCGTACAGGCTTACGGAACATTGATGACCACAGATGCCTACGGACCGATACCTTACAGCTCCATCCTATCGGGAGAAAACGAAGTGTATTTCGAGTTCGACAGCCAGAAAGACCTGTATAAAGCCATGCTTGAAGATCTGAGTACAGCCATTACTGACATCAGTGCCATGGGAGCAGATGAAATAGCCAAATTGAAATCCTTTGACTGTTGGTGCAACGGCGACAAAGACCTATGGGTAAAAATAGCCAATACGATGAAACTACGCATGGCGTTACGCCTGTCCAAACGGGAAACCGAAGCCAGCAACGCCGGAATGAACCTTAAGGCAATCGCTACCGAGGCTGCCCAAAACACCTTGGCAACAGTCAACAAGGATATTCTGATCGATAAAAGTCTTGAGAATGAAATGTGGCTGATGTTCAATTGGGGTGATTGTGGATTCAATGCCAATCTGGTAACTATTATGAGTGGAACCAAAGATCCGCGCCAACCGTTATATATGACCCTGAATACCGGAGATATCAAAAACGAAGCCGGTACTACCACAGTAGCTGCCAATAGTCAATACCTGGTATCCGTTTTGCCAGTGGCCTGCCTGCCAAACCAAACAGTTGGGGTAACTTCTCCGGTTGGATTCAAGGAAACAACGGTTCCTCTTATTCCATGCCACTGCCCATCATGAAAGCAGCGGAAGCCTATTTCCTACTGGCTGAAGCAAAATTAAGATGGGATATTGGCAGTGAAAGTGTAAAGAACCTATATGAAAATGGAATCCGTGTTTCCATGACTAATGAATTAGCTTATCGGGGGGCTTATGCCGGAATCAAAGAATATCCGGAAGGAGCAGTAGATGCCTACATCAACGGAACAAGCACCCAAATAGACTATACAGATCCCATCAAAGCCGAATTAAGCACTCCGGCTGTAAATAAATTAAGTGTAAAATGGGATGAGAGCGCAAGCAACGAAGAAAAGCTGGAAAGAATCATCACCCAAAAATGGCTCGCCCTATTCCCTCTATCCACCGAAGGCTGGGCAGAACAACGCCGCACCGGCTATCCACGCTTCTTCCCTGCATTCGTCAATGAAAGTAATGGAGCCGTAAACACAGAAGAAGGTGTGCGCCGCGTAATTTATAGCAGCCAGGCTTATGATGCCAACGCTAAGGGAGTAGAAGGCGGAATCAAGCTTCTGGACGAAGAAAATTCCAGCAAATTCGGTATTTCCGGCGACAAAGGCGGTACACATCTTTGGTGGGATAATGCTGATAAAGGAAACTTTTAAAGGCAATATTTTAAGGTAAAGACTGTGATTTTTGTTTCAATAGGTATTCCATATTAAAGTTTCGGATAGGGCAGACCGTGAGGTTTGCCCTATTTTATGACTACCTCCGAAAAGCCGATACAATAACCTCCCGCACCCGAATTGTTATCATTACTAAATGAAATTAAAGTACTTTTTCATCTCTTGTTGCTTGGCAAATAAAAGAAAAGCCGTAAGTTTGCCTTCCAAAAAAGAATAAAACACAGGATGCAATTATCACCCAAGGAATTTGAATACCAATTTCGCTGTCTTTACCGTCCGCTGAATATGTATGCCCTGCGCTATACTGAAAATCTGGATGACGCAGAAGACATCGTCCAACAAGCCTTCTCTGATGTATGGGAGAAGCTTGTCGGAGGCACATCTATTCAAAACCTGAAAGCTTATATGTACCAAACTGTACGTAACCGCTCACTCACACTGATAACCAACCGACAAACACACTGTGAAACAACCGAACTGACAGACTTGGAAGATTTAACAGAAGAAGAACGCATCATCCGGTCAGAACGTGACGCGCGTTTATGGACAGCCATCGACCACCTTCCTACCGAACGGAAAAAGATCTTTCTGCTTTCCAAACGTGACGGCCTTACTTATCAGGAAATTGCCACCGAACTGGGTATTTCTATAAAAACTGTCGAACATCAAATCAGTAAGGCACTGAAAACATTACGAGAAACAGCCATTAAAATATATACTTTTTTCTTCGGATAAAAAAATCGGCAAGCGAATAGGGGGATTTTGTCTTTTCCCTGTCTTAACAATAAAAAGAAAGAAGATCGCATGGAGAAAGAAGAGAAAGATATTCGTTTTGTAGCCCGGTTCTATCGGGAAAACAGGCTGGACACAACACAAGCCTGGCAAAAACTAAGGTATCGGCAAACAAAGAAATAACTCTATCTTATTATATAGACTGATAACTATCGCTGCTGTCACTTTCCTGATAGCCGGATTCAGTTGGTGGTGGATATACGACAGGCAAGACTGGATTGTCATTGCCTCATCCGCACACGCTGTCAAAGAAGTCACGCTTCCGGATAACAGCCATATTACGCTGGCAGAGAATTCGGCCTTACAGTATGACCGCTTGGCATACGGCAAAAAAAACAGGAACGTCACTTTAAATGGAAAAGCATATTTTTCAGTCACACATCAAGAACAATGTCCTTTCAGGGTACAGACCGAACTGGCAAACATACAAGTACTAGGTACACAATTCCAAGTAACGGCAAATGCAAATCAGACTTCGGCAACCGTAGAGTCTGGAAAAGTCCGTTTTATAACAAAGAACAAAAAGAGGCTATCCTGACAAAAGGCATGTATGCCTTCATTAACCAAAAAGGACAAATGCAAATAAACAAACAAAGTGACCCCAACACTTTTGCATGGAAGACCCACGTGTTTGTTTATAATGAAGCCCCCTTGAAAAAGGTAGTAAAAGAATTAGAAGAAGTCTATAAGGTCCATATCGGCGGAATTCCACAAAAAGAGTACTATCTGACCACGACCTTTGACAATACTCCGATAGAAGACATAATTGAAATCATAAACCAAACACTAGATACGAAACTAGACATAACCCAATGATGCAATTCCATTCTAAATTTTCTTTTCTTCTGCTCCTTTGCCTCATGCACATTTGTATTGAGGCAAAAGGAACAGAACATGATGAGCCCCTCGTAACATTAGATATGAAACAAACCCCCATCCGTAAAGTTTTGGCAGAAATCACCCGGCAGACAGGTGTAACCTTTTCGTATGAGTCCTCCTTAACAAAACATCTGTTACCGATAGATATAACAATAACCGCCCAGCCGTTATCCCACTGTTTGCGCATTCTGTTTCAAAACTGCCCGTAGAATATATACAATCAGGCAAATACATCATCCTCAAGAAAAAACAGAAAAACATTGTAATCAGCGGCTTCATACGAGACAAATCCTCCTCAGAGTCCCTTATAGGCGCCTCCATCTATGATGCCAAAAGCCATCAAGGAACAACCAGCAACGCCGACGGCTTTTTCAGTCTGACTCTGGAAGCCGGAAACGATGTATACCTGAACATCTCCTATGTAGGTTATGACAGTTTCCACCGTTCATTCACACAATTGGAACAAGACACGCTGCTTCCGGTTCTGCTGAACAGCCACCAGCAATTAGCCGAAGTGGTAGTGACCGGAGAATATACCTCTTCTCCATTAGTCCAAACATCCGATATGGGACATACCCGTCTCAACAAAGACCTGATCCAACAAACCCCGGTATTATTCGGAGAAGCTGATATTATAAAAACCCTACAGACCTTGCCGGGTGTATCGGCAGGCACAGCCGGATTAGCAGGAATGTATGTGCGGGGCGGTAATGGAGACGACAATCTTTATAGTGGATAGAAGGAATCCGTTATACCAGAACTTCAA